>Ga0116231_10010985_pt1 | contig 14194 bp, 11 predicted proteins | sample S1TSphgellanicum_2_FD_89695 | JGI IMG/M metagenome (GOLD analysis project Ga0116231, IMG submission 89695) | Host-associated microbial communities from peat moss isolated from Minnesota, USA - S1T2_Fd - Sphagnum magellanicum MG | ecosystem: Host-associated > Plants > Peat moss > Unclassified... | reverse complement strand
ATTGGTTCGGCTCCCAGTGTTTTTGGCGTGGAGGATTTGTTTGGAAGCGCGTGGGAGTGGACTTCCAGCACGTTTGCGCCGTTCCCCGGTTTTCAGCCTCATCCGCATTATCCGGGGTATTCGGCCAACTTTTTCGACGGCAAACACTTTGTGATGAAGGGCGGCAGCGTGCGCACGGCCGGATGCATGCTGCGCCCCACTTTCCGGAATTGGTTTCAGGCTCATTATCCCTATGTCTACGCGGGATTCCGCTGCGTCACCCACTAACTAAAATGCTCCTTGCAAATACGTCTACCCTTGATGCCGCGACACTGCAATTTGCGGCCGATGTTCGCGCCGGACTTGACCGTCCGGGGCAAAAGGAACTGCCATCGAAATATTTTTATGATGCGGTGGGCTCCTCGCTGTTTGAAGCCATCAGCGTGATGCCGGAGTACGGGCTGACGCGAGCCGATGAGCGGGTGCTGCGCGGGCATTCGAGGGATCTTGCGAGGCTGGTTCCCACGCCGCTTCTGATTTGCGAACTGGGCAGCGGCAGCGGAAAAAAGACCCGGTGGATATTGGAGGCATTGCGCGAGAAGGAATGTATCTCTTATTACCCAATCGAGATTTCAGCCTCGGCGCTTGCTTCCTGCGAGCGCGAACTGGGGCAGGTGGATGGCATCACGATTCTGGGCATTGAGCGCGAGTACCTGGACGGTCTTCGTGAAGTGGCGGCCAGACGCGCGCAAGGGGCGCACCTGCTTGTTCTTTTCCTGGGCAGCACAATCGGCAACTTTGATTCCGGCGCAGACCGGCGATTTCTGGAAAGCGTGAGGCAGACTCTTATACCTGGAGACTGCCTGCTGCTGGGCGCCGATCTGGTCAAGCCGCTGGATCAGTTGCTGGCGGCTTATGACGATCCCGCGGGAGTGACCGCCGCGTTCAATCTCAATATGCTGGCACGCATCAACCGGGAACTGGATGCGGATTTTAACTTGCGCCAGTTTGAGCATGTGGCGCGCTTCAATGGGAGCACCAGCAGCATCGAGATGCACCTGCGTTCCAAAAAGCCGCAAACGGTGACGATTCCGCGCGCGGAGTTTATGGTTCAGCTCCGCGAGGGTGAGACTATCTGGACGGAGAGCAGCCATAAGTATTCAGTGGCGGAACTCAAGATTCTGGCGGCGGCTTCCGGGTTCGAGTGCAAAGAGCAGTGGATTGACCAGGAATGGCAGTTCGCCGAAAGTCTGTTCATGGCTATTTGAGTGGAGAAGAACCAATGCGAGATTTGGAAGTATACGCGGGAGTGGCGCTGATGGGAACTCTGGCCGGCATGCGGAGCATGGCGGCACCGGCGGTCATCGGCCAGTTATCGAGAAATGGCGCGCTGGATGACGTGACGGGCGCATTGACGGTGATGAAGGGCAGCGGTTTTGCCACTGTTTCGAGCATCTTCGCGGCGGGTGAGTTTATTGCAGATAAGCTGCCGATGATTCCCAACCGAACGGATGCGGGTCCTTTGCTGGGGCGTGCGCTGGCGGGCGGTTTAAGCGGGGCGGTGGTTTGTTCGGCTAAGAAGCGGTCCGTGCTGGCGGGTGCGCTTCTTGGCGCTGCCGCCGCCGTGGGTGCGGCCTATGGAGCTTATTATTTGCGCAAGCGCATGGGCGAGAAATTTCATCTGCCGGACATGGCGGTGGCGGTGACGGAAGACGCGATTGTGGGGGCGGTGGGAGTGGCGCTGGCTTCGCGACTGAGCGGGGAACGGGCATGAAGGACCAGGCGCTGCGTGAGAGGCTGATTCATGCGCTGCGCGGAGATGAATCGCATATTGAATTCGAAGCCGCCATTGAGGGTGTTACAGCGGAGTTAGCCGGGAAGAAACTGGCTGGCGCACCGCACACCATATGGCAGTTACTGGAACACATGCGCATTGCTCTGCATGATCTTGTGGAGTTTTCACACAACCCGCGGCATAAATCTCCAAAATGGCCGGAAGGTTATTGGCCTAATACGGAGGCGCCCGCGAGTCAGCATGAGTTCGAGAAGAGCATCGCTGCTTTTCAGAGACATGCACGGGAAATGGAAGAGTTGATCAACGACCCGAACCTGGATTTGTTTGAACCGATTGAAGGCGGCACGGGCCAGACGCTTTTGCGGGAAGCCATCGTGGCCGGGTCGCATAACTCTTATCATCTGGGGCAATTGGTGCTGGTTAAGAAAGGTCTCTTAGCGCCTTGATATCGCGAATAGGCGGCTGGCCGAAGAAGCGGCTGTACTCGCGGCTGAACTGGCTGACGCTCTCATAGCCCACTTCGAACGCTGCGGTGGTGGCATCCAGACCGTCCATCAGCATGCGCTGGCGCGCGGTCTGAAGCCTGATTTGTTTCTGATACTGCAGCGGGCTCATTGAGGTGAGTGCGCGGAACTGGTGATGAAGCGTAGAGACGCCCATTCTGGAGGTGGAAGCGAGATCTTCCATATGCAGAGGTTTCGCATAGTTGGCGCGCAGCCATGCGATGGCTCTGGCCGTCCTTTGGCTCAGATCGCCATTGGTCGCGATGGCGCGCAGCCGTTCCGCCTGCGGTGTCTTCAGGATGCGGTAGAGGATTTCACGCTGGATCAGATGACTCAGAAAAGGTATGTCTTCCGGCGTGTCGAGAAGTTCCAGCAGGCGGATGCAGGCATTCAGCAGGCCGGCGGTTGTCCGGCCCACCGCAAGACCCTGGCGGTGGGATAACGGTTTGGATTCGGGCACATCGTCACGGCTGAGGACTTCGCGGACCGCCGGCAAATCGAGGGTGAGAAACAGACAGAGCAAGGGTGTCGTTTCCGAGGCCTCAATGATCTGACTTTGAGCGGGAACATCGATGGATGACAACAGGAACGATGAGCCATCGCACAGATATTCGGTGCCGCCCAGCACAATCCGTTTTCGGCCCTGCACAAAAATGCTGAGACCCGGCTCATAGGAGGCGCGAAAGCAGGGCGTGGGACTGGTGCGGTAGTAAAGCGAGAGTCCTGGTATGGCGGTGTGATGCTCTCCGGCTCCGCGGGTTATCGTCACGATTCGCTCGGCCAATGATTCCCTTAACTGCATCCATTCGCGATCCAGAGACTTTTTCATCTTCTATCAGCGTACTGCGAATTTGCACGAAAGCAAAAGCGCGTGCAGGATTAGGCAAACAATTGGCAGGATCAGGAAAGCACAAGAACGTCAGGACGGGTAGCCTGGAAATCATGAATATTTCATTTGAGAACAAGGTGGCACTGATTACCGGCGCCGCATCCGGGCTGGGTCTGGCCACGGCACAGGCGTTTGCGGAGGCAGGCGCAGCCGTGGTGATGGCTGACTGGAATGAGAAGGCGGTGCAAGTGGCCGCGAAAGAGATTGCGGATAAGGGGCATACGACACTGGCTGTCCGCTGTGATGTTTCAGACGACGCCGACGTTGAGTCAATGGTGAAGCAGACGGTCAGCACTTTTGGAAGGCTGGATGCGGCGTATAACAATGCCGGCGTGCAGAATGTGCTTGCCGAAACGGCCGACTCGCCGCGCAACGATTATGACAGGGTTATGGGGATCAATCTAAGAGGCGTGTGGAGCTGCATGAAGTTTGAGCTGCAACAAATGCGCCTGCAAGGGAGCGGCGCCATTGTCAATTGCTCCTCATTGGGAGGGCTGCTTGGAGGCGCACGGCGCGGGACTTACCATGCCGCGAAGCATGGAGTGATTGGATTCACCAAGAGCGCGGCGCTTGAGTATGCAACGCGCGGGATACGCATAAATGCGGTCTGCCCCGGCATGATTCAGACGCCCATGTCCGACCAGATGATTGCAGCCGGGCAAGGTGAGGAACTGGACAGGATGATGAAAACCTATGTGCCGATGGGACGGCTGGGGAGAGCGGAGGAGATTGCCGATGCGGTTTTATGGCTTTGCAGTTCAAAGGCGAGTTATGTCACCGGCCAATCAATCTCAGTGGATGGCGGATTTGTCATGCGATAGCCGGCGTGAATTCTTGAAAGCGGGATTGTCCCTTTCCATTTCAGGTTTAACGATGAAACTCAATATGAATGACGATGTCCGGGCCGTATCGCCGGCGCTGGACCACTATACGAGAGGCCCGCTTTTGGAGGGACTCTGGAAGCGGCCGGAACTTTCGCCGCGCGACCGCAGCGTTGTCACCGCGGCTGCGCTGATTGCCCGCATGCAAACGGTTGAGATGCCGTTTTATTTTGCGCTGGCGCTGGACCATGGCGTGAGGCCGGGTGAACTGTCGGAGATCATCACGCACCTGGCGTTCTATTCAGGCTGGGCAAACGCCATGTCGGCTGTCGCCGCGGCCAAGCAGATTTTTCATGAGCGCGGCATTGGGTTGGATCAGCTTCCGCCCGCAAAGGATAAGCTGCTGCCGCTGAATGAAGAGGCGGAGACGCAGAGGGCTACGCAGGTGAGCGGCAATTTCGGCGCTCTGTTTCCAGGGATTGTGCGGAATACAACGGAACTGCTGTTTCGCGACCTGTGGCTGCGACCGGCGCTTGCGCCGCGCGACCGGAGCCTTGTCACCGTGAGCGCTTTGATCGCGGCGGGACAGGTAGCACAGGTGACTTATCATTTGAATCGCGCGATGGACAATGGCTTGACGCAGGAACAGGCATCGGAAATGGTGACGCATCTGGCTTTTTATGCGGGCTGGCCGAATGCGTTTTCAGCGCTGCCGGTGATGAAGGATGTGTTTGAGAAGCGGCGGAAATAAGGGAGAATGGAGCCGGCAACAGGAGTTGAACCTGCGACCCTCTGATTACAAATCAGATGCTCTACCAACTGAGCTATGCCGGCCCGCCTCCACAATTGTACAACGGAAATGGCGGATTTAAGCGGAGGCGGCGGTGGTGTGCCGGGCGAACCGGTCTATGGTTTCAAAGAGCAGGTTTGGGTCAAACGGCTTGGGGATGTAGCCGTCCATGCCGGCGCTCAGACAGCGGTCTTCATCGCCCTTCAAAACATTGGCAGTCATGGCGATGATGGCCAGGTGTCCGCCGGAATTTTCATTCTGGGCCTCCCGGCCGCGGATGATGGAGGTAATCTCATAACCGTCCATGCCCGGCATTTGAATGTCCATCAGCACAACATCGAACGGTTCGCGCGCGATAGCGGCCAGAGCTTCCTGCCCGTCGCCGGCGGTGAGCACGCTATGGCCGCGTTTTTCCAGCAGCCGCATGGTTAAACGCTGATTCACCAGGTTGTCCTCCACCAGCAGAATGCGCAGCATCTGTTGTCTATCTTCCTGCATGCTGAATCCGGGCAAGCGCACGGGGGCCGGGGGGCGCTGATCCAGAGCGCCGCGCACCGCCTCCAGCAGTTCCTGATTTCTGATTGGTTTGGTAACGCAGGCGGGAAAGCCCAACTCCTGGTAACGAGCGCTGTCGGCGAATTTGGAAGCGGAAGGCAAAATCAAAACGATGGCGGGAGTCAGGTCGGTCGCGCGATTCAAGCGTTCGGGAAGGCTGATGCCGTCGCCATCGGGAAGTTTCACGTCGACCAACGCGAGCTGAAACGGATCACCCGACTGAATGGCGAAGCGGATGGCGCCGACAGCCTCCGCCACCGATTCAGCCGTGACCACATGAATGCCCCAGGCGGACAGAGCATCGCGCAGGACGGCACGCGTGGCGGCATGCGGTTCCACCACAAGGGCAGCCGATGCCGGAATATCGGGAGGAGCAGGCGGAATCACGGCCGGGACAGAGACGGGAATACTGAAATGGAACGCGCTGCCCTGCCCTTCCTCGCTTTCCACCCAGATATTGCCCTTCATCAGGCGCACCAATTGGTAACAGATGGCGAGTCCAAGTCCTGTGCCTCCAAAGCGGCGGGTGGTGGATGTGTCTGCCTGGGAAAAGGCCTCGAAAATAGTTTGCTGCTTGGAAGCCGGAATGCCAATGCCGGTGTCGCGAACCGTACACTGAAGCACGGCCGAACCCGGTTCGGCGGACGCGGCGTTGACCTGCAAAATCACTTCGCCCTGTTCGGTGAATTTGACTGCATTGCTCAGCAGGTTCAGGACAATCTGGCGCAGACGCGTGGCATCCGCCTCAATGGTGGCTGGCACGTCTCCGGATATCACGCAGGCAATCTCCAGGCCTTTTTGATGAGCCTGAAACGAGACCACCCGGACCGCCTCCTCCAGAGTTTCCCGTAAGTCAAATGGAACCGGATCCAAATCGAGTTTGCCCGCCTCGACTTTGGAGAAATCGAGAATGTCGTTGATCACGGTAAGAAGCGAATTGGAGGAGTACTTAATTAAACCGAGATATTCATATTGTTCTGGAGTCAGCTCCGTCGCCATGGCTAACTCGGTCATGCCGATGATGCCGTTCATGGGGGTCCGAATCTCGTGGCTCATGTTAGCCAGAAACTCGCTTTTTACCCGGCTGGCTTCCTCGGCTGTCTGCTTGGCTTTCAGCAGCTCGGCTTCGGCGCGTTCGCGCTCGGCAATCTCGCGGCGCAGTTCGGATGTGCGCTCGGCCACGCGTGTTTCCAGAAGGCGCTCTCGCCTGTCGTGCTGGCGGATCTTGAACCCGTAGAGGGCCAGCGAAATGCCAAAGCCAAGCAAGATGCCAATCGCCTTGAACCACCATGTCTGGTAGTAATGAGCCTTCAACCGCAGGGGCAAAGAGCGGGGCGCGCTCCATTGCCCGTCGCCATTGCTGGCAATCACTTCGAAATAGTAATCGCCGGGAGGAATATTGGTGTAGAAGGCAACCCGGCGGCTGCCCGCGTTCACCCAGCCGTGATCAAAGCCGCGCAGCCTGTACTTGAAAATTGTCTTGAGCGGAGAAGTGAAGTTGGGCGCGGAATAACGAAACTCCAACTGGCCGCGGCCCGGTTTTGCGGCAATCCCGGAATCGACATCGGCGCGAACGCCGTCGATGAAGGCAGCCTCCAGCAAGGCCTGCGGAGGAGGATCGCCCGCGCCTGCTTTCCTGGGGTCCACCACGGCGACACCCTCCATGGTGGGAATCCATAAACGCCCGTCGCGGCTCTTCCAGCCGGCCGGCTCGAATCCTCCGTTGCAATCGGTGCTCTTCATGCCGTCGGAGATGCCGTAACTCACCACGTTCAGAGACGAGATTTTCTTTGCGGCCAGGTCATTGAGCTGAGAAAGGCTGACACGAAACACGCCTTTGCCCGAACTCATCCACAGAAAGCCGGAATCATCACTCAGGATGCGGAAGATGGAGTTATCGGGAAAACCGTCCTTGACGGAGAAGGCGGTGAATTTGCCGTCCTTGAAGCGGTTCAGGCCGCCGTCTTGCGTGCCCACCCAGAGGGCGTTATCCGGATCCTCGAAAAAGCAGTAGACAATATCGTTGGCAAGGCCCTGGGCGGTCTTCCACGCTTGAAACTTTCCGCCAGCCAGGCGGTTGATGCCGCCGCCCTGCGTGCCGAACCACATGGCGCCGTCGCGGCTTTGAAAGATGGTTAGCACATGGTTGCTGGAAAGCCCGTCGCCGGTGCTGTAGGTTTTGATTTTGCCGTCTTTGATGCGGCTCACGCCCAGGCGCGTGCCCACCCACACGGCGTCGTCGCGGTCGACAAAAGTGGCGAAGACGATTCCGCTGGGAAGGCCGTCGCGCGCCGTCAGCACCGACAGTGCGCCATTGTGTATGCGGTTCAAGCCGCCGTTGGTTCCCACCCATAAGTCGCCATTGCCCGATTGCGCGATGGACAGCACCAGATCTCCAGCCAGACCGTCTCTCTTCCGAATGGCAGTGATTTTGCCGTCGTGCATGCGGTTCAGTCCGCCGCCATTGGTGCCCACCCAGACATTGCCGGCTTTATCCTCAAACACGCCCAGCGCGACAGCCAGGGAAAGGCCTTCGCGCACGCCATAGTTGCTGAACAAGCGGCTGCTGGAAAAACGCTGAAGGCCGCCGCCGCCGGTGCCAATCCACAAATCGCCGGCGGGGTCTTCAAAGAAGCAGCGCACGTCATCGGACGCCAGTCCGTCCCGGGAAGAGTAAGTGGAAATTTTTCCCGCGGCCATGCGGTCCACTCCGCCGGTAAAGCCGCCGACCCACACCGTGTTGGCGCTGTCGACATAGACGGAGGACAGCGCGTTGCTGGCCAGGCCCGATTGCGTGCTGTAAGTAGTGAATCGCCCGTCTTTCCAGCGGCTCAGGCCGCCGCCGTTGGTGGCAATCCAAAGCTGGCCCAGCCGGTCGTAAAAAAGCCTTTTCACATAGGCATCGGCCAAACCATCCGAGACGCCGAACGAACGGAACGAATTGTTCAGATAACGTGAAAGACCTTTGTGCGTGGCAATCCATAGCGCGCCGGAGGAATCGATGGCAAGCGAAGAAATCTCATCATTCGGCAGACCGTCTTTGGCTTTGAAGACGGAAAATTTGCCTTGGTGAAAGCGGTTCAAACCCTGCTCCGTTCCAATCCAAAGGTCGCCGTGCGAGTCTTCCCGAAGGGCATTCACGACGTTGCTGGAAAGTCCGGCTTTGCTGTCGTAGCCGCTGAATTGCTGGTGGTGCAGATGCGCGATGCCGCCGCCGTGCGTTCCAATCCAAAGGTCTCCGCCATGATCCACGGTCAAGGCAGTTATGCTGGACACTTTCAATGCGGGCGTGTTGCCGCTGTCGAAGACGGTGAAGTTCAGGCCGTCAAAACGCGCCAGTCCCTTCTCGGTCGCAATCCAAAGGTAGCCGTCTGGCGTCCGCGCGATGGCCAGAACATCATTCTGCGGAAGACCGTTATCCGTTGTCCAAAGGTCCTGATGATAAGCGCGAATCTCGCGCGCCGGGTCCAGCGACGACCAGGCCAGCGGCATGGTCAGCGAAGCCAACAGGCAGCACAGCAACAACTCAAGGGCGCGGAACAGGCGGCTTATCATCAAAAGCTGTGAATGAGGTTCGTCAATGAACGTTCGCTTTTAATCTAAGTTCGCCCAGATCCGTCCGTCAACCCGTGATGGTTTGCCCGCCGCCTGTTGAGTTACGGGCGTACCGGACGAAGCGCTTTAATACCAAACTTTTCTTGTTCCTCGATGTCTCGTGGTTTTGGTACAGTTAACTTCGCATGAAGTTGCTGGGCGTGACTCTGTTTGTCTGTGTCATATGGGCACAAGACATCCGGGCTCAAAAGATGTCAGCGGAATTGGCGGCAAAGGGACCGGGCGAGAAGGTCAATGTCATTGTCCAGTTCAATGCGCCTCCCACTTTGAATGAGCACCAGATGGTGCAAAGGCATGGCGGAATTTTTTATCGTGACCTGTCATTAGTGAAGTCCGGAGCTTACACTTTATCCGCGGCTGAGCTGCAAAGCCTGGCCGCTGAACCATCGGTGGCGCATATTTCCGAGGATCATCCGGTGCATCCACTGCTGGATTTAAGCGCGGCCGCAGTCAACGCGTCGGCCGCGTGGAATGCGGGTCTGGATGGCACGGGCATCGGCATCGCGGTTATCGACAGCGGCCTATCGCAAGTAGACGATCTGCAACTGACAGCCAGCCAGCTCCTGCTGCTGACGATACCGTCCTATAAAAACCGGGTAGTTTACCGGGAGAATTTTCTGAACACCGCGCTGACGGACGATTATTACGGGCACGGCCAGCATGTGGGCGGCATTCTATCGGGTTCAGGATACGATTCCCAATGCACTGGCTGCTTCCGCAGATTCAGGGGCATTGCTTCGGGCGCCAATCTGATTGATCTGCGCGTGCTGGACAGCAATGGCAACGGTTCCGACAGCTATGTCATTGCCGCCATTCAGCAGGCGGTCGCGCTCAAGAACATTTACAACATTCGTGTCATCAACCTGTCGCTGGGGCATCCGGTCTATGAAAGCTACAAGCTTGATCCGCTTTGCCAGGCGGTGGAGATGGCGTGGAAAGCCGGCATCGTGGTGGTGGCGGCGGCCGGGAACGACGGACGCGACAATACGTTCGGCAGCAACGGCTACGGCACCGTCGAGTCTCCAGGGAACGATCCTTATGTCATCACCGTGGGCGCGATGAAAACCATGGGCACACCGGCGCGCACCGACGATTTGATTGCCAGTTACAGCTCTAAAGGGCCGACTTCGGTGGACCTTGTAGTGAAGCCGGATCTGGTGGCGCCGGGCAATCGCGTGGTGTCGCTGCGCGCGCCTCTGGGAAGCCTGGAAAGCAGTTATCCGGCAAACTCGGTTCCGGTCAGCTATTATTCTTCGCAGTTACTGGCCAGCTTTCTAACCTCCAGTTCGTACTTCACTCTGAGCGGCACCAGCATGGCTGCTCCGGTTGTGGCGGGCGCGGCGGCGCTGCTGCTGCAGGCGAATCCGTCGCTGACGCCGGATCAGGTGAAGGCGCGGCTGATGCGCACCGCCTACAAGACGTTCCCGCCTTACAGCATCGCGTTTGATCCCACCACTTTCCAGTTCTTTGTGGATTACTACGATGTTTTCACGGTGGGCGCGGGCTACCTGGATATCGCGGCGGCGCTGGCCGATAAGACGGTTTTCACGGGCAGCGCGCTGTCGCCCACGGTGAACTACCAGAATGGAGTTGCTTACCTGTCGTGTGCCGCCACGTCTGTCTGCGCCGGCCAGGCGGCGGGCAACCAGGCTATCTGGGGCACGCAGGCTATCTGGGGAACGCAGGCTATCTGGGGCAGCAGCGGCGTGTACGCCAACCAGGCCATTTGGGGAGACCAGGCCATCTGGGGGACGCAAGCAATCTGGGGCACGCAGGCCATTTGGGGAACATCCAGCTCCGCCGCCAGCGCGCAAAGCAGCGCCGCTCAGATTCTGATTCAGGGCGAGAATTAGCGGAACTGTTCCAGTACTTAGGACATTTTTCGTACTAGACAAAAGCCCTAGTGTGGCACGGCCAGAACCGATAGCAGGAGTGCTCTGGCACCATTCCAGAGGATCTGCACACCGATGCAGACAAGCAGAAATGACGAGAGTCTCATCACGACACTCATCACGGTCGGTCCCAGGATGCTGGCCAGCCGGTCCGCGAATCCGTAGCAAAGAAATATCGTCAGGGCGATAAAGAGCGACCCGGCCACGGCGGCTGGAATGGCGGTCACGTTCACGCCGGCGTGCGGCGCGTTCGCTCCCAGCGTGATAGCAACGGAAATGGAGCCGGGGCCCACTGTTAACGGCAGCGTCATGGGATAGAAGGCTTGCTTGAAAGTGTCCTGCGGGTAGAGGGTTTTGCGCATTTCCTTGCGCTCATCTTCATCGCGGCGCTTGAGCATCGACCAGCCAGTGGAAATGACAATCAAGCCGCCGCCCACCTGCACCACGGGCAGCGAGATTCCGAAGAAGGCGAGAATGTGGGCGCCAATCAGGTAGGAGCCAATCAGCAGAAAGAAGCTGTTCAGGGAGATGCGCCATGCCAGTGCGCGCCGGTTAGACGGAGAAAAGCTGGCGGTGAGCGTTAAAAAGAAAGGAGTTGCGCCCAGCGGGTTAACCACCGGGAAAATGGTGCTGATGACCAGCAATATGTTTTGAAGAATTTCCGACAAATTGCAGTTTACCTGCTTCGCCCAACGAGATCGGAACAAGATGGCACGCCCATTCGTACTAGATTGCTGAGGGTCACGCGAATGAGGTCGGGCGAATGAAACTTCGTAAATTCCTGGGACCGCTGCTGGCGTTGCTTTTGTTGATCGGCGTGTCGGCCGCTGTCCGCTATTCGGTTCGCGAAGCGAAACAGGCCGCGATTGCCAGGCAGCAGGCGGCGGCGCGCATCACCGTGCGGATTCTGACCAGTTCTGAAAAAGAGCATTTTCTGGACGATCCCGAACTGGCGCGGGTGCTGGAAGCGCACGGAATGGCCATTGCCTATCAGAAGGCGGGTTCGCGCGAAATTGCCTCACGGCCGGACTTAAAAGATTTTGACGTGGCTTTTCCGGCGGGCACGCATGCGGCGCTGAAAATTGCCCAGACGACTGGTTCCAAACGCATTTTTCCCCTTTTTTATACGCCCATGGCGGTGGCAAGCTGGAAGTCGCTGATTCCGGTGCTGGAACAATCGGGTCTTGTGTCGCGCCGCCAGAATGCCTGGTTCATTGTCAATATGGGCAAGCTGCTGGACCTGATGGAAAAAGGAACGCGCTGGAAAGATTTGCCCGGCAACACGGATTACGCGGTCGGCAAATCTGTTCTGGTGACCACCACGGACGTTGGCAAATCGAACTCGGCGGCGATGTATCTGTCGCTGGCGGCGTATCTGGCTAACGGGAATAACGTGGTTTCGAGCGATGCCGATGCCGACAAGATTGCCGCGAAGATGGTGACTCTGTTTTCGCGACAAGGCTATCAGGAGGCGAGTTCAGTGGGGCCTTTTGAAGATTATGCGGCGATGGGGATTGGCAAATCGCCGCTGGTGATGATTTATGAACAGCAATTTCTGGAATATGTCCTGAGCCGCGCCAATCCCAACCCGGATATGGTTTTGCTGTATCCTGAACCCACCATTCTTTCGAAACACACGCTAGTGGCGCTGACCGACAACGGCGAGCGTTTTGCCAGGGAAATGGTGTCCGACTCAAAGGTGAATGCCATTGCCGAACGCTATGGCTTTCGAACCGAGAACAACGCCCAACTATTCGCGGCGGTGGAAGCGAAGAAGCTGGCCATTCCGCATACTCTGGTGGATGTGATTGATCCGCCCACTTACGACATTCTGGAGAAGCTGATCAACCGCGTCGACGAAGGTCTTAAACAATAAGGAGTTCTTGCCGTGACAACAAACGATACGCAGCCCGAGATGCTGATGCCGCCGGAAGCGCCGCTGATGCTGAAGATGCCGGAGCCGGTGAAACCCGTGAAAGAGCCGGATGCGGCCGCCGCCATTGTGCCCATCAGCGACCAGACGCGCAGCGCCACGCTGAACCAGGCGGACCAGTTTATTGCCGACCTGCTGAAGATGGATGTGACTTCGGGCGATTTCCGCGCGCGCATCGACAGCGCCTTCCGGCTGGGGCGCAAAGAGATTTCCGAAAGCGCGCTGCTGACCGGCAAATTCATGGAGAAGAACTTTGCCGGCGACACGAATAACCCCGCGTTTCAGGTGATGAATGAGATGCGCGCCTTGTTTGAGGCGCTGGACCCCGGCAAAGAGGGCGACTTATTCACGCCCAATAAAATTCTGGGCGTTATTCCGTTCGGCAATAAGCTGCAAACCTATCTGCACCGCTTCGATACAGCCAGTGCCTCGCTGCGCAAGCTGATCGACAGCCTGTTCGGCGTGGAAGATGAGCTGTCGCGCGACGACCAGGAATTGTTCGCCACCATGAACAAACTGCTGGCGGCGATGACCAAGCTGAAGTCGGTTGATATTTTCATTGAACATCTGGACCAGGTTCTGGTGGAAGCGGTGACGAAGTTGCGCACCAACGACCCGGCGCGCGCCAAAGCCATTGAGCAGGAGGTTTTATATTACGCGCGCCAGGCCAGCATGGACGTGAAAACCCAGCTTCTGGTTTGCATCAACGGTTATAAAATGCTGGAAGGCTTGCGCAAAACCGGGCGCGAATTGCACATCGGCTGCGACCGCATGGCCACCATCGGCATGTCCAGCCTTTCCATCGCCGTCACGCTGGCGCGCGCGCAGGGCTACCAGATGAAAGTGATGGATGCGCTGAAGCAGGGATCGGCCGCCATTGAAGGCCTGATTGCCTCCACCACCAAGATGTTTGGCGATCATGTGGACCGCGTCATTGAGTTTCAGTCGAATCCGCTGGTGGGCGTGCAGACGCTGAAACAGTCGTTCGACACGGTTTTCGCCAGCCTGGACAAGATGGATGAATTTCGCGCCAAGAGCATTGAATCCATGGGCGCGAATATCGCCATGCTGAAGGGGATTTTGAACGAGGGCGAATCGCGCATTAACCGCGAGCAGACTGCCGTGAAGGCGATTTCCGACGTCTCTAGCGCGCCCGCCGGTCCCGTCACTTTGTGAACCGTGTTTTATGAGCAGGCGGACCAGCTTCGTTCTGATTTGCATTGCGTTCGCGATGATGCTGGCGCGCCGCAAGGATGAGGAGCGGCATCCGGAAACGAAAGCGCCTGAGGCGAAACCCGTCAGCAGCTTTACCATTCTGGCTGGCTCGGAATTGAAGGATATGGAGAGTATCGCCCAGGCTTCCGGCGTCGGGTTGCGCTTCACTTACTCCAGCACGGATCAAATTGCTCCCGCGCAACACTT
>Ga0116231_10010984_pt1 | contig 14196 bp, 4 predicted proteins | sample S1TSphgellanicum_2_FD_89695 | JGI IMG/M metagenome (GOLD analysis project Ga0116231, IMG submission 89695) | Host-associated microbial communities from peat moss isolated from Minnesota, USA - S1T2_Fd - Sphagnum magellanicum MG | ecosystem: Host-associated > Plants > Peat moss > Unclassified... | reverse complement strand
TCATACAATAATGTGCACATAAGGTTGGTATATCTCATTCTAATTTGTAGATGGTTTATAGTTAAGGCCATAGTGTATGTAGAGTCTAACTCATACCCCCTATAGTCTAGGTCATAATGCCTACATAGTCGAAGCGCTAGTATGAACCATATTGCTGCCCACCCCAATCCAACCCAACTTGATGCAAAGGAAACCCTTTACCAATTACTTGAATGGCCACACTGCATATGAGCATCTCATTTGAGATGATTATACTAATACTTGAATGTGATGGTTGATAATCTTACACCAATGCATAAACTCTTCTCTATCAAGAGAGCCAACAAAATCAATGTACATATAAAATAATGACAATGGATAAAAGCTAGCGATAGGTCTTCTAACTTCCATTCTTTGATGTGAGATACAGGGGAGTTATTGCTAACATTGAGTGCATAGGATTGTTTTTTGGTTTGTTCATTACACAAGAGGATGAATTTAGCGTTTGCAAGTTGCATCCATATTTTAAAACTAATTGAGAAAAACATGACTGATTTGTGTTTCACAAATTCATTGGGACAAAACTCAAAATCATTGAAGAGATAAGTTGAATCTCAAATGGGAAGAACCAACTTCAAACAATTCATGCCCTTTTCAGCCTGCTTTTAAGCATTCCCTTAATTTGGCCCGGACTTCCAATATGGCTATACCAACTTTTTATATCATTGGACACCTGCACCTTCTCCCTCCACCCCCAAAAGAAACTCGAAGAGTTTTTTTCAACAGAACGGAATTGCTAGGTTGAGAGGACATCTGGGCCAACCCAAAAGACACAACATAACTACATTTAAAACTCAGTATGTGTCATGTATGGAATAGAAAACAGGCCATGCTTGTTACAAGCCTTGACCCATGATTTTCGTCCAATCAAAATGGAATATCTCATCTAAGTATTTGGAATCTTAGGAGCACACATAAAATATGCTAGGTGATTTCAAACGTGTTGTTCTATAAGGGTTTTTCAGCCACCCCAACCAACCCAGGATCTAACAATTCATGCAATACTTGCCCTTGGTCTTAAAGTTCACAAATATTGACCTTGGGTTTTAAAGTTCCATGCATATTTTGCCCTAGGTCTAAAAATTTATGCATATTTGGCCTTGGGTTGTTCACAATTTTATATATTGTATTTATGTATTTCTTAAAATATATTTCATATGTTTTCATCCATATTGGGGTTTTTCATCTAACTATAAAGCTTTGACCTAACTTGGTAGTGTGTTGAAAATGGCATGTGCTCAAGGAGCCTAAGCCCTTGTCCAAGAAGGCCGTGCTTACTATTAGAATAAGGCTATAATTTTGATTGGACCTGGGGTAGCCCATGTTAATGTTCAAGAAGCTTAAGCCCATACCTAAGAGGCTTGGGCCACCTTGATGCATAATATGTTTAGAAAGTTCTGGCCCAAGTGTAAAGTGCTAGAATTGACATAGCCTCTTACCAAGAAGCAATGAGCTTCTTGAGCTCAAGAGATTCATGGTTGCCCATCCTCTTATCCAAGAGCTTGGGGACAATGTCCAAGTCTATGTTTAAAAAGTCCAAGTCTATGTTTAAAAAGCCCAAGCCCATGTTCAAGAAGTTTGAAATCTCACCAAAAGACTTGGACAAACCCCTCCTCAATTAAAGAAGCCCAAGCCCACACTTCAGAAGCCTCAATTGCTTGACCCTAGGTTCAAAAAGCATGAGACCTCACCAAAAAGACTTAGACATGTCCATACCCTATCCAAGAAGCCCAAGTCCATGCCAAGGACGGAGGAATCATCTTGACCTTATGTCCAAGAAGACTAGGCCTTACCATAAAAACCTACACAAGCTCATATCTAGCTCAAGAATGCTTCTTATGCACACCAATCTCATTCTTGACATATGAATTAAAAGGCTTGATGACATCTGGACAAAATGTAGCAATAAGAAAAACACATGGACATGCCATATTACTATATGATGGTAGTGTTTGTAGCATTGAACTTTCTATCTAGCTCTTTGTGCAAGGTGTTATATGTATGAAATAATTGCACACTAGCTTGCTTTCAAAGTAGTTGTGAGTTAACTTTCAAGTTCTTTCGTTCCACCATCTGCCTTTTGTCAAGTTATAGTTGTAATCAATAAAATTAATGTAGACAAAATGCAATAACATAGTGTCATGCAAGGTCTATATTTCAATTGTTTTTAGAACCCCCTCTAGTATAACACTTCAAGTCATTTGTACACACATATTAAAATGATCAATGTCAATTGATTATGATATGATGCACATGTCATGAAAGTTGTGATATGTAAAATATGCAAAGATTGATAAGTAACACTAGTACAAAAGTGTGGTGTAGTTCATTAGCCTAAATCACTATGGGACCTTAAAAGTGAAATAAATTCACTACACTTCAGTGATTTCACCTTGGTTAAAGTTCTTTCACTATAATATCACTATGTAAACATCATGTTTCATTATTAGTTGACATAATTCACTATTATAAATTACTATGGTAAATAAGTTTATTTTTATGTTGTTGTTTCAAAAAATTTATGTTATTTGATGATATAGTTTATATTATTTTAAGTTATTTTAGTTATTTCAAATTATACTTTAGGTTATTCAAAGTCATTTTACTTTATATTATTATAAGTTATTTTATCCTAAATAAAACAATTAAAAATAATTTAAAATAAAATATAATGACTTAAGGTAAAATAATTTAGAATATTAGCTTATAATAGAATAATTACCAATAGCTTATGATAATATCATTTAGAATATCCAATAATAATATAGGCACCAATAGTCATAATATAACCTATAATAACCAAAAATAATCACCAATAGAATAACCATGAATAACCACTAATAACCATTAATAAAATAGCCATTAATAACCACCAATGGCCTACAATATAATAGCCAACAATAGTGATTAATAAAATAACCACCAATAGAATGGCCACCAATAACCACCAATATAATAGCCACCAACACCCACCAATAAAATAGCCACCAATAACCACTAATAGAATAGCCACCAATAACCACTAATAGAATAGCCACCAATAACCATCAATAGAATAGCCACTAATAACCACCTATAGAATAGTCACCAAACTAATAACCACCAATAAAATAACCACAAATAACCTTTGGTAATATAATTTAGAATGGCGAATAATAGCATAAGGTGAAATATCCTTCAATAGCCAAAAGTAACCAACAATAATGTCACATAGCCGAAAATAGCCTAAGATAAAATAACTTAAAATGACCAATTTTTTTTTATAATAGCCATAAATAACTTAAAATGAAATAGCCTATAATAGCCAAAAATAACACAAAATAACCAAAAATTTATAAATAACCATAAATAACTGTAAAAAAATGTAAGGTGAAATAACTTAAAACAATGGAAAGTAGCCCTAAAATAGCTGAAAATAGCCTAACATAGGTAATATTATTATATTAGTAAAAAATTTATCCATTTATTAAACATTTGTTTTTCAAAAGAATGGTCATGAAATGTTATTGAATAATGATATTCAAAAAAAAATTGTTCAAATGATTTTACACTTTCAAAAGGAAATAAATGTAATTAAATATATTATTGAAAAAAAATTTAATTAAAGTTTAATCATTTCATTTGGACAAAATCTCAATGAAATATGAATTTTCAAAGTTTATGTTTTTGTAATGTTTAAAATGAAGTATTTGATAAATAGAATGCAATGTAACACATTATTATAACAAATGTGATAGTTTGATGGTAGGGGTGTTTGCCTTCATCTTAAAGGTCAAGGGATCAAACCTCATAAATGATGTGTTTGTGGTCAATAGTGATAAATTGACCAAATATTCTCCTATTTAAATCCTTAAAGTAGGTGCCTACTTAAGTTGATTGCATGGCCTATGTATTTAAGCTAGATTTTTAACTTAGCATAGGTAGTGACATGTGTCAATAATTCATAGGCTAAAAAATCATGAAAGTATTGATAATATTAAATATTACATTAAATATTAAATAATTTAAACTTAATTTATTTCCATGCTGCCTAATTAATTAGCTAGCAAATGAAATGGTTTGATAAATTTTTATTTCACTGGGTATTAATGGACTATTCATTATTCGTAACAATTGGTTCCTATTCATTAAGGGGTTGACTAGTTTCACCATGGTAAAAATGTTCAAATTCATTTAAAATCTAGTGAAACTCAAAATGAACTAGGACACATTTTGGTGTAGTGTAAAATAAATAAATCCACTATTGGAATTTTGCCAAGCAACTATTTCAATTCCTTATGAGTTTGTGTTTAATGCACTTATTTCAAGTCTAATATATGTTTGGTTTAAATTTTTTAACAATATTTGAAAATTGAATTTCTTGTTATTGGTCAAGGTGTTGATAAATAATCATGTAAGATAGTTGTTGTATGTGAACTTAATCCTTAACACAGATGTAACAAAAAAGCTACAACAAAACAACCCCAAATAAATAATTAACATTACATTGGGATTAGTGTTTTTTACTTGCAAAGACGCTGCTCACATGTTGCCATGAGTTTGTATGACTTAATGTTAAGTGCTATAGGAAAGGTTTTATCAAAAACATGTTGAAAAAAATCCAGAGCACCACCTTGTAGTGAATTCATGATTCTTGGAAGATAATTTTTTTATTATCTAGATTCATGATCTTACATATTACTAGTTTGGGAGTGGCATTGAACTTTTTTTTCTTGAATGCTATAATGTAAGATGTTATAATCAATTTATCATATCCATAACATTGCATATACTTGTTTGTTTTGTTTTGAATTCTTGTGCTTTCATGTTATGTTATAAAGCTATTTAGGCATCCATATTTGCAGCCATTTATGAACTAGTGCCAAATTCAAGTTGGGTTTGAATGCTACATGACAACATCTTTAATTTATAATTATGTTTGCATATAATCAACTTTACCTAGATTTTCTTTGGTGGCTTTGATGTGAAGATTAATACCAAGCCTAAATAATTTTGATTTGGGTTTTGTTGTTAATCTTTTGTCTTTCTAGTGAAACATACCTTATTTTCTTCTTTTTTCATTGGCTTAAACTTGTTGCTTTGTGACAATATTATCATATTTGCATGAATAGGTTGTTTGCACTTAGGTTAGTCTTCTTCAACATTTGTCTTTGTATTTACTGATATACATTATCAATATTTATATGAAATGCAATAGTTTTGAAGCTTGACATGGTTTGATGTAGACAATTTTTGCTTCACGCACTTTTTTATTTACATTTCAATAGACATTTTCAATGGCAATTGATGGGGATGAAATGTTATTTGATGCAAAAGATCAATTTTTTTCAACACCCCTTATAGGACCCCTATTTCTTTTGTTGATTTTCTATGTGTTTAAAAGAAATTGTCTAATGAGTAAAAAACTTACAATTTGAGTGTTTGTTTACAAAGATCAAATGGATGGGGGATTCCGGGCTTGGGATGTAGTAGGGCTGCATACAAAAGTTTGCAACACATAAATTGCAATCACTATTCTAAAGGAGGTGAGGTATTCAATTATATGTTTTGTGTCCATCAATTTCAATCCTCTAGGCCACATGCACTGGTGCACCATGAGGAATGGATGGTGAGTGGATAGCAAACAATTTTCTATTAGGTTTTAGTTCCTTAAGTAACCACTTTGTTTTGCATAGTAATGTTATGTAGTTTTGTATATAAGGTCTCTTTGGGTGGATATATATAGAAGACTTACATAGAATCATTCATTATGTATGGCTTCTTTTGTTTGCAATTGGGATTAACATTGGTGCCAATATATTAATATTTGTTGATGACCCTATATCCTTCTTGCTTCATGCACTATTATGACCATTTTCATATGAATATTTTGATCTTTATTTTTGTTACAAATTAATTGATAGAAAATACATGAAATTTATTCAAAGTGCATAATTTGAATATTATTTATATATTTGCAATTTTTATCTATATATGAAAACATCCATTTAATTTGTCATTGCACTTGAATTGACAAATGTTAAAAAAATATCAAGCAATTTAGAGTAATTTGAAATTTGATACCATGAACATTCATATGTACATATAGATTTACAATACAATGTATCTAAAAATAGATTATCCTAAAAACTTTCTAGAAGGTTCCCAAAAGCTTTCAGTTCCCTCTTAAAACACATGAAAATTTCAAACTTCTAGTTACCCAATATGAAAATATATATATAACTTTTTCAATTCATTTATCATTAATTTAGTTCATGCAATTCTATAAATAAATTTTGTTTTTTGATTTGAATAAACACGTTTTATTCATGTTTATTTACAATGTATGTTCATATATATTGTAATATTCACATTTTTCTTATTGACAAAATTATATATATACATTAAAAAATAGAACCCATTTTCAAATTTTTTACAAACATATATATTCATTTACATTGTACAATACACACACACACACACACACACACATTATTTACATGAAATATAACTTACATTTCTTTGAATAATTCATTTTCCCTATTTTTTAAAAACCAATAATCCTTAGATCTCTTAAACATCTAATCCTTAAATTCCTTAAATATGTAAATAATTTGTATATCCTTTCATAATTAGCCTTCTATTAATCCAAAATAATTTCATAAATTTTTTATATTAAATGCATATTTAAATATTCAAAATTGTATACATGATTTGATATATCTAGATGTGCTCAACACCAACTTTCATCCTTTGATTTCAAAGGACACAATTTGCAAGTGGAAGTGTTCCACATTTATATTTTAAAATATAAATAAGGTTCATTACCCTTTGCAATTCACTTCAAGATATTTGAATTCTATGTATATTATAAATTGCAAATAATGAGATGTAATTTTTTTTTTGACATTGGGAAAAAATAACTAAGTTTTTTACTTTTTTTCATTATGCATGTTGATGTTATGAATTAATGAAAGCAAAATTGGAAGTTATCTAATATCGATGATCATGAAACTGACAGAAACTTGAAACTTGGGGATCTAAAATCAAAACCACAACTATTCCTAATTTAAAAATTGAAACCAAAACTGAGTCATACACTAGTAAAATAAATAGAAATTGGGTCCCATATTTTTAAAAATTGAATAAGAACCCACAACCTATTATGTTAGGACTAAAGTTACTCTATAATAATTTTTAATAAAATATTATTGCCTAAGAAAGCAAGGTCAATTTTTTATCCTACTTTAGGGGGAAAAAAACAAAAGTTCATGGCCCCTTCCAACCACAAAAACTTTTCACTGTAGTTATTTGTTATGTTTATAGAAAAAATTTCTTACAACAACATCAACACAATCCACCTAGGTGGTCTATTAACATTTGATGCCTTTGAATTGTAATTAACCACTTTAATGGACTATGTTTCCTCACTACATTCCAAATAGTAGAATCACATTATTGTGATTGCCAAAATTTTATTGTTTCATTAAATACTTATTTTCTTTCATACCCAAGCACCTTGGAAAGGTGTCAACGCACACACCTAAAAACTTGGGCATCAAGATTCGAAAAAAAAATGTTCCACATTTATTTCTTTAATAAATAAGGTTCATTACCAGGGGTTTTTTCCCAATTTTCTAATGTAGCTAAAGTGGCAATCATCCATAAGATGATTTAGCTAGATTTGGCTATAGACTAAATATGAAAGTAAAAAAGAAACATGATCCTTTTATATTCTTGGCTACCTATTGGAACTTATCATAAAAATATGGTGATCTAGAAATGTTTTATTCAAATTTTGGCAAATTTGGGCCATTTGTTTCATGGAAAATCCTTTGCATAGGTTGAAATTATATTTTTCAGGTTGAAATTTAGTGAAATTTTGCCAAAATAAAACACTGTTCATTACCCATTGCAAATAATTTTAAAATGTTCAAAAGTATAAAAATTTTATTTTAAATAATATTTTAAATAAAATACCCATAATAATATTTTTTATTTATGGAAAATTATAATCAAATAATTATTTTTATTCTTCTTCAACTTTACAATTTTTAAAACTGAAATATCATTGCTTAAAATGTGAACAAAATTTGAAATTTGGACTATTTTCATATTTTGTTATTTTTTTAATATTTTCGATTGTGAAAGTTACTTGCATGGAATTTGATAATTTAAATCCGAAGTAGGTGTAATTCATAAAAAAATGTTTTAAATGAAATGAAATGAACGTGCAAACCATCAATTGATTTTTAAAAAAATTAAAGTAATCAAACTAAACTTAATTGACCGTGCCAAACCAAAAAAATTAAAACCAAGCCTTCTCTATAAATATAAACTAAATCGAGTTTTGGTTATAAATAAGTATAGAAATGGGTTGGCTAATTTAGTCTAATTTTTTACAATTAAAACCATAGTAAAAATTCAGTGCTTTCTTTTTGAAAAACAAAACCCATAACTAAGTAGGTTCAAAACTAGTGTTGGGTAGCTCTTCATTTTTACGAAAAACTTTCAATTGTGGTTTAATGGAACTAGTTAATGCGAAAACGATAAAAAAAGAACTTGGTTTTGGGTTCAGTTATTGAAAGTCAAAAACCTAAATTTGATTCCGATTACAATTCCAAAAATAAGACAAAGTTTCAATTCCAATTCCAATTCCAAGTAATTTAGTTCAAAATTAATAGTTCCATGCGGTGAAAATCCTTTAAGGTGTACCACATAGGACAAAAAGGGCCTAATCCTTTTTTACCTTATATTTTGATCCCCATAAAAAATAATGAATCAAAAATTGTCAAAATTTTCAAAAGGACTATATTTTATATTATTACAATTTTAGATTCCATCATAATCATCCATAAAAAAATTGGATGATTTTAGATTTTTTTTAAAACTTAGATTTGGTTCTAATTCTAATTTTGTAATCTTGAAATTTGAGGACCCTGATTATGGTTTCAATTCTAGTTCTATAATTGAAACCTAGTTCCAAATAGATTTTTTGGAATTGAAACCTAAACCTCTAATTTTAAACCTCTAAAGCAAATGATCACTCAACATTAGTGTAAACTCATAACATTTTTAGGTCCTAATATTTTATAAAGGCTCTACCATTAAGTCACCACCCCTGGGGTAAAAAAAGGAAAACTCGTTTGCCCCAAAGGGTTCTTTCCACAATGAAAAAGCTTGTGAAAATAAAAACATAGATGCAAAGTGTTTTCAAAATGTTTCTCATAGGACATGAGAATATTGAACTAAAAAAGATTTTAAAAATACAATTTACTAATATTTTGCATATTTTGAATTTGTATAATATTTTTATTAACGTAAATATTATTGAACAATATATTTTTTTTCTCAACCACACATTTATTATCATGTTTATGATTAAAATAAATTTTATTAACCATATGATATGGTCTAGATTATGATGCTACATAGTTGACCAAAGATGAAAACTTTATCAAGTGTTATATAGAGAAGCATTCGACAAAAAAAAGGTGTAGAAGGACTCAACAAGGAACTAAAGTTTACGAAGAATAAATTTCAATAGTATTGAGGTAAAAATATGAGTAAAAAACCAAGGTCTTTTAAAGAAAATCAAACAAACCACAACATGAATGGTTTTTTTTTCAATTTTGTAATGTAGTCACATTGGCAACCATCCCCAAGAAGATTTAGCTAGGTTTGGCTATAAGACAAACATGTAGGTAATTTTTTGTCAAAATCTTCCTAGCCTACCTTGTAGCCACTTGTAGTAAAAAACGGTTTAAACTTGGTGAACTCAACCTCTTTCCTTTGTGTTTATGGTGAAATCCCTTAATTTCCTCCTATGTAATAAGTCGCTCAACCAAAACCTAGCTCACACATATGCAAAATTTTGTCATAAATAAAAAACATTATACAATATCAAAAATTGTGAAAAAAAAAATGAGAAACTTAAGAAAATGCATTTTCCAAACTTGGTGATACCTTGTATTTGAAAACATATGTAGTTCAAAATATGAAGTTTCACCTTAGTATCATTTTGTTGGTTATAAATTGCTAACAAAACTAGGTAATCAACCATGTATTCTAGATCAGCTACATTTTCCTACATAATAAAAACATGAATCATTATCAATTACGAAATGCACAAAAATATATTAAAAAAAACCCATTAAGGAATTTTTTTAATTATAAATTTATTTTGAAATAAATAATATTATTAATCTATATAAATTCATTTATATTGTCAATCTTATAATATGAATAAATATTTTCCAAATATAGACAGTGTTTTTGTACCATTTTGTTGGTTGTAGATTGTTATGAAGAATAGACTATTTAACATCTTTTCAATTGTACTTCCTATAAGAAAAATAAATCATTATTAATTATTCAATACATATGGATTTTTAAAAAATTTAAAAGATGTATCACCTTTCGGTTTTTATTTCAAATTACTTCATTTTTATTGGAAATGAAATTTTTTGTAATATAAAAAAAATGATTTTGAATTTTGTGATTTAAATGATGAAATTTTATTGCATTTAAACATAAATGATAATGTTCATATAATTGAAATTTATGAGTATTTATAAACTGATATTGATAAATACAATTAAAATCTAAAAGGTTTCAAAACTCCTTGAATAAATAAATTTCAACAATTAGTAACTCTTGATAACATAACATATGCACGACCTAGAGCAAAATGAATTTTTAATATGAATAATCACTTTGGATTTAATTGTTGCACCTTGTGTTTTATGACCCGTAATTGCACATGCTAATACAATTGAAAAAGATGTTTTGTAATAATAAGCTTCATAAGTGTATTTATGTTGCAATGTTTGTCTTTTTAATGTCATAAATCTATTTGTGTTGATAATTTTTATGGTAATACTTGTAATAATTTTATCTTTATTGAAATCCAAAGATGTTATAGCTCCATTTACAACTCCTTTTGAAATATTTATATTTTCTATAAGCATTACAAGTGTTTTGATAGCTACATATTTAATATGATTAAATTTTGAATCATGTAACCAAGTTTGTGCATTTCTAATACCTATAGTAGTAGTTTCCATTGTCACAACAAATATATCATTAGCATTAAATATTTTATGTATAACTAAATCATTATACTCATCAACATTTTCTTTATGTGAACATAGAATACTAATATTATTATCAACATGTGAACAAAATTTTGTTTCTAAAAGATAACAACATGAAAGTACAAAATCAATTTCTATTTGTGTGGGTTATTTAATATGAATAACATTTAGAAATGCAAGAAAAATAAGATTTGTAGTATACCTAATAAAACTTGTTAGAATATGATGAGTTGTTATGGACCAACATTGGGCCATTGAAATATGACAAGTTTTATAAAATAATTCAATTTCCTTAAAAGAATGTTTACATATTGTACATAATTGTGCCAAATCACCTACTAATCATATTAACACATTTGTAAATGGATTTGAGGTACCTTGAGCTTACTTATGTAAGCAAACAAGGTCATGCACCCTAAATCACTCATAAATGAATTTTCAATTTTGGGTTCTGAACATGACACATTGTTGAACAATTTTACCATGTTTTCACTTCCTTCACCTTAGGATGAGCTAACATTATGCCACCACCTTTGTCATTGATAATAGATAAGTAATGGTTTAGCCAAAAAATTAAACCATGTTGATCAACTTGTCATTTTTTTTTCATTTCTTATTGTAATTTACCTAAATGTTGTTTAAGCTAGTTAATAATCTTCAAAATGAAAGCAAAGAATTTTTCCTTTTAAATTTTATAATGCATAATTTTGAAAAGCAATGCACAATGTGCACAAATATTATTAGTGCATTATACCTTCCTTTGCTAAGATGTGTTTTAACAAACAAACAAACAAACAAACAAAAGAACTTTACAATGTAAAGCCTTTTCACATGGGTATATTCTTGCACAATGGACAATAAAACCTTTTGTGTTAAAGTCCTTCTACATATGAATGAAGTAAAATAGCCTTGTAAGGTGCCAATGGGGCATTATTTTACGCAATTTAAACACATAATGACATCACCTAGAGGATTCCATTTCAATATCTAAAGTGTTAAAACATTTACATTGTAATACCTTAAGCAAGTTTATAACAACAATCAAAGGGAAGATTTGACCTTGGGGTGCCCATTGCAAGTCCCCTATCACCAAATTTGAGTTGGCTTCATCATTTTTTTTCCCCATTCCAACAATGACATGCCTTTTGCCATTGTCACCAAGAACCCCACTTTAGCAAATGTAAATGTTTTTCATTTGTAATATTTTTTTGCTTTGATTTATTTTTGTAAGTGTTTGCCTTCTTGTGTTTATTTTTCATGTTTTTGTGACATCTTAAAATCATACAAGTAGAAAAAGGCCTTTTTTTCTTAAGAAAACATGGTCTAGACATTAAAGACATTTTTAAGCAAATTTTTGTTTGGTGAAACAAATGAAAAGATAATAATGCCAACATACCTAACATGATATTCAAAATTATCAACCTCATTCCATCAAGTTAAATAATTTTTACAAGTTTAATTCATTCACCTTGCATCCATTTGATCATTACCTTCTTCATGTTTTTTATTGTGTTTTGTTTGTCTTCATTGCTTATAATATTATGTTTGCTCTTTTGTTATTATTTTGGGTAAATCCTGTTGTGTTTTTATTAATTTAAAGAAAAAAAGAAAAACTATGTTGATTTAGAGTTGACACCTTAGTGAAGATGCACTTCTAGTTCTTTTCATATTTATTTGAAGGGGGCTGATCTTCCCACCTTGCCGATTTGCTTCTCCCACCCCCCCCCCCCCCCCTTATCTCGTCTCCTCCCTTTAATTCTCACCACCTCCGTCTCCGCCTTTCTGATTCCCCCCCATTCCTTGTACCGCCACGCCATGAACCCCCCTCCCGAGGCCACTTACGACGATGTTGATGCCTTGAAGGCTGCGTGCAGACAGCATGCCGTCGCTCATCTCTATAACGTCACCACCAAGCGGTCCGATTACAAGATGGGCGTCCTATTGTTGCACTGCGACAAGTCTGGTACACGTGATGATCGCCATGGCCTAACAGAGCAAACACGCCAGCGCCCTTCGAACTCGGTCCTGACCGGTTGCCCCTTTCTTCTGCAAGGCCGTCGTAATTGAATCGGGAGCTGGACGTTGCGTGTGAAATGCGAAGAGCATAACCACCCACCGCTGATTCATGAGGCTGCACATCCGTTTCACCGCAAGATGACCAACGACGTAAAAGAACGCGTTCGCACTTTGTTCGCCACTGGTGTTGCGCCTGCTCAGATCCTGACATTGATACGTTCGGAACCTTTGGGCGAGGATGTCATCGCGCGCGACATATACAACTTGAAGAGGCGGCACAGAATTGAACAACTTGATGGCCGGACGCCAATGGAGGCTTTGCTCTCGTCCTTGATCAAACTGGATGTACCCAACACCCATTTTGTTGATGCTAGCGGGCGCCTAACACGACTCACCTTCACAAGCACCAAGGCTATACAACTTGCTCGTCGCTTTGGAACGGTCCTGACCATGGACTGCACCTACAAAACGAACAGGTTCAAAATGCCCCTACTTCACATTATTAGCTTTGCTTACACTGGGGCGACCTTCACATCGGCCATTGCGTTTCTCAGTGCAGAGACAATTAAGGACTATGAGTGGGCATTAAACACCTACAAAGGCTTTATGGGCAACTACCTGCCGCTCGCCATTGTCATCGATCGCAAGTTGGCACTGATGCGAGCGACTGAGATTGCTTTTCCCGTCGCCCACGAGATGCTCTGCCGATGGCATATCTGTAAGAACGTGATGGCGAAGCACCGGACAGGCTTCACTGAGGAGGACTGGCAGACGTTCATGACATTGTTCTTAGGGGTGATGCGAGCGGGCACGGAGGACGATGACGCACTCCCAACTCCTCAAAAGGCTCAAATGTGAGCCCAAGTAGGAAAACAACGGAAGAAGGAGGAGTTGGAGCACGCTCCCTAGCTCACAACACTTTGAGGGGTAGAGGGGCGTGTTGGAGCTCTAGGATGGGACTAGGAAGAGTTGACAAGCTTCACTCACTCACACGGGCCTGCACACAACCCACACAAAGTGGTTAGTGCATAGTTGGAGCACCTTTGGTGCTAGGACGAGCCACGGG
>Ga0116231_10010983_pt1 | contig 14200 bp, 7 predicted proteins | sample S1TSphgellanicum_2_FD_89695 | JGI IMG/M metagenome (GOLD analysis project Ga0116231, IMG submission 89695) | Host-associated microbial communities from peat moss isolated from Minnesota, USA - S1T2_Fd - Sphagnum magellanicum MG | ecosystem: Host-associated > Plants > Peat moss > Unclassified... | reverse complement strand
TGAGCTCTTTTAGTGTGGAATTTCTCTGTAATAACTCAGGTAAGATTTCTGCAAATATTGCACGAGACCAACTTCCATTCACTCTGACATGTGGAAGTACAAGAGTGAGCTTGCTAAGGTTGGCTTTTGCTTCCTGACCAGCTTCCTCCTCAATCAATGGTCTGACCAATGCTTGGAGCAATGCACAACTGGGACCAATGTCCGCACATTGGTCCAAGGTTTCAACTGTGAGCTCTTTCAGGGTTGAGCTTTGTAACACCTCGTGGAAAAGAAGATCACATACTGCACCAGACATTCTACCCCCCGAAATTGTCACATTGAGCTTAGCAATGTCCACATTTGCTTGCTGGCCATCTGAATCAGTAGTCAGTGGTCGGACCAATGTGACCTGATCTTGGAATCGCTCATCTGCAAGATTGAGTTGGGTAAAGGTGACATTGGCTTGTGGGCTGTCTGTATCCACAATCAGTGATCTGACCAATGCTCGAATCAATGTGCAACTGGGACTTCCTTCCACCATGTTGCCATAATGATTTGAGTTCTCAACAGTAAACTCTTTTAGGGTTGAGCTTTGTAGCACGTCATGGAAAATAAGATCACATATTGCAGCAGACATTCCACTGTTCGAAACCGTAACATTGAGCTTAGTAAGGTCCAAGTTTGCTTCCTGGGCATCATGATCCTTCCGTGGTGGTCTGACCAATACAACCTGATTTTGGAATGCCTCATCTACAAGATTGAGTTTGGCAAGGGTAACATTTGCCTTCTGACCCTCTGGATCCCCAATCATTGTTCTGACCAATGCTTGTACTGGTGCACATCTGGGACTCACATCTAGAACATCACAACAAGATTCTGAGATTTGAACTGTGAGCTCTTTTAGGGTTGAATTTCTTTGTAGGGCCTCAGGTAAAATGTCAGCAAGCATTGCAGGAGACGCTTTGACATTTGCCAGATTGATTTTAGTAAGGGTGACATTAGCTTGTTGACCATCTTCATCCATAACTAGTGGTCTGACCAATGCTTGGAGCAGTGCACTGATGGGACTACCTTCCAACACATCACCATAATCATCCAAGGTCTCAAGTGTGAACTCCTTTAGGGTTGAGCTTTGTAACACCACATGGAAAAGAAGATTGTAAACTGCAGCAGACATTCCACTCCCGCAAAACTTAACATTCAGCTTAGTATGCCAACAATTGCTATCCAAAGTTAGTGGTTGGACCAATACCACCTGATTTTGGAATCCCTCATCTGCAAGCTTGAGTTTGGTAAGGGTGTGGACATCTGCTTGTGGCCCTTTCGCATTTGCAATCAGTGATCTGACTGATGCTCTTATCAGTTCGTAGCTGGGATTCCCTTCGAGTAGGTCACTGTAATGGTCCAAGGTTTCCACTGTGAGTTCTCTTACTGTAGAACTTTGTAGCAACTCATGGAAGATAAGAGCACACATTAGAGTAGATATTCTACCCCCCTGAACTGTGAGATTGAGTTTGGTAAGGTCCACATTTGGTTGCTGGCCATCTAGATTAGAAATCAGTGGTCGGACCAATACAACTTGATTTAGTAGGTCACGGTAATGGTCCAAGGTTCCCACTGTGAGCTCTCTTAGTGTAGAACTTTGTAGCAACTCATGGAAGATAAGAGCACACATTAGAGTAGATATTCTACCCCAATGAACTCTGAGATTGAGTTTGGTAAGGTCCACATTTGGTTGCTGGCGATCTAGATTAGAAATCAGTGGTCGGACCAATACAACTTGATTTAGGAATCCCTTGTCTGCCAGATTGAGTTTGGTGAGGGTGACAGTTGCTTGCTGGCCATCTGCATTCACGATCAGTGATCTCACCAATGCTCTTATTAATCCAGAGTTGGGACTCCCTTCCAACGGGGTGAAGTTTTGGTCAGTTTGAACTGTGAGCTCATTTAGTCTCGAACTTTGTAGGACCTCCTGGTAGATAAGAACAAATAATTCAACAGATGCTACTTCCCCCAAAACGGTAAAATTGAGTTTGGTAAGGTCCACTTTGGCTTGTTGGCCATCTTGAACAGCAATCAGTGGTCGCACCAATACAACCTGACTAGGAACTTGGAATCCCTTAATTGCAAGAGTGAGTTTGGTGAGGGTGACATTTGTTTGATTGCCATCACCATCCACGATCAGTGGTCTGATCAATGCCATTATCCATCTACAGCTACGGACTCCTTTCAACCAGTGGTCATAATAGTCAGAGGCCATTTCAACTGTAAACTCTCTTAGTGTTGAACTTTGTAGAACCGTATGGCAGATATAAGCACATACTCCAATAGATATCCTAGCCCCCAAAAGTGAAAGATTGAGTTTGGTACAGTCCACATTTGCTTGCTGAACATCTAGATCCTTAGTCAGTGGTCGCACCAATTTAACCCAATCTTGATCAGAATTGTTGTCACTTTGAATCTGAATAGTTTGCAAAGCGTTGTTCTGACATAGCAGAAAGGCAATTTCGTCTATTGCAACCTGCATCACAATGGCAACTTCCCTCATCCGATTTTCCGCTGGATCTATTGTCAACAATTGACTCGGGGAGGAAACATAGGTGTCAAAAGCTTGAGAAAGAGCTAAAACATCCGGTGCTTTTCCTGACAGTTGAATCTGTAAGGTCGACATGGTCCTGTTGGTCCATAGAGCTCGACAAAGCTGGGTAAAATCCCCACTACGCCTGAGGAACAAACCTGGGACTACAGAATCCAGCTTATCCGAAGGCCAAAGGTACTGCAAACAGGTGGATTCAACATTCTGGCTGTCACCTATCCGCCTTATCAGCATCCGGTATTGTTCTGCGCTGATTTTGAAAAATACTTCTGGCTGAGGAGGTACATGTGCTTGAAACTTCTGTATGGCTTCATAGGACATGTCAAAGTAGTAACCAGCAGAAGGAAGGCGAAATTTGACCCTCAACTGACCTATGACAATATAGGGAGACCTCAGAACATAAGACACAAGCGCATCTACACCGGTGATCCATCTAGTGTCGGTACGTCCCATGTTGGGGGTCTGGCCACGACTATCTACTAAGATTTTTGGGGTGTTTTTGAGGCAAAATCGCCAGACGGCTAGAGAGTTGGCTGGCTCTTTAGCCAAACTCACAGTAGCCTTAGCATTGTATTGCGTGTATAGGCCCTGTTAGAGGTGTCTTCGCATGTGGTTTTTGCTGCCAGTTGAGGCAGAATGTCGCCATAAGGCTATTTGTCAGAATCCATTTAGCAAAAACACTGATCTACACCACGGCAACTCCCTTGCCATAACTAACGTGGATCGATTCAGTCTAGGCAGACCATGAGAGTACACTAATGGAGTAAGGGTCGTTCAAGAACTCCACACCTTGACAATATCACGGCCGCTGCAACTGTACATCACCCCAGAACTCCTATTTCGATGTTGAACATTGCATCATGGTACATAGCTTGCAGAAATACGATAGTGCTTGCAGGAGCCCTGCCCCAATTGCAGATCTTACTTTCCACTTCATGTATGGTTACTTGACATTGTGGAGGGATCCACTCCTATTCCGAATTAGGAAGTTGTGATCCCAACAACTCTCCCGACGCATCCTGCTGCTATTACTGCCCACACGCCTCTTTCAGTCTGCCACCCCCTGTCCGTTCATCTCACTGGCCACTGCGAAAAAACAGTCTTCGTCACTCAGAACCTTGGACCGGAGAGTCTTGAGCCCTCGAGGTGGATACACGCTCGACCTTCTTGTAGCTTTTATCCACACGTGATGGATAGACCTACAAAGCCCTGCAGACCCCAATCACCACAAATTCATCAAAAAAACAACCATAATCTTATACATGTGTACTGAATTACTGACCATCATAATTCCTAGTCTGCAAAATGCAATTCGTTTTCACCAGTCACCAAAGATCATGCCTTTTTAGAAACTTCTCCTACCAACGAAGTCCTGTAAATGAGCAAACAAAAAATTCAGTAACATATTTCAGTTTTTGGTGTTAACACCTGAATTAAGATGTCGTTCCAAAACTAATGGATAGCTCCAGTTTGTAGGCATCTTCTCCTATCTTCTCCACACCCCTCTTCCGGGTGCAACTTCATGACTGTTCATCTCACTGTTACTGCAAAAAAATGGCTTTGTCACACAGATTCGTGGAGCACATCGGATTGAGAGCCTTGAGTCTTTTTTTCTTCTTGAGTCTCTCGAGATGGATACAACCTTGAACTACCGGACCTTCGAGAATCCGGAGTGGGGTCTGCAGGTCTTTTGCATGAGTTCTATCAATCGTGAAAGAAAGCTGGATGTGGGCTTCGTCTTGGACTTTGTGGACTCCAAAGAGAAAGTACCTTAGGAAATAATACAGGGATTCCAAAGGGGCGCACATTAGCATTAAAATAATAAATAGATCAGTTACCTCCAGAGGTAAGACACATGGAGCAAAGTTCACAAAGGAGCCAAAGCCTTTGGCGGTTCCCAAACAAGGGGTCCACTTTGGGAATAACTTTGGCGGCGCCGGGGGAAAACGTTCGCTTCGGGAATACCTTCGGCAGTGCCGACGGAAGAGGTTCACCTTACGAATTTCTTTGGCATGTATGGACTCCAAAGTCAAAGTGCCTTAGGCTTTAAAAGAATCCTGGAAGCACATTAGGATAAAAATAATAATTGGACCAGTGACGTAGAGATAAGACACATGGAACGAAGTTTACAGAGGAGGCAAAGTCTTTGGCCGCGGGGGCAAGAGGTTCACTTTGGGAATACTTTGGTGGCGCCCAAGGGAAAGAGGATCACTTTAGGAATTTGTTTTTTGGGGGCAGTGGGGAGGCGAGGCAGGGGCGAGACGCTAAATACCTCCTAACGAGCTCTGTCCAGCGCAGTGTCAGGACTCGTGACCCACCGCCGGACTGGACCCCAGCCCCAGAGCCGGGCCCTCCGTGTGCCGTCAGCAGAACATGCCAAGCATCGTCAACTGTCCGACGCTCCCTTCATCATCGACTGCAGGACATCCAACACAGTTGACTCCCTGTTGCGCTTTCTGCCATCGGCTACAACAAACTTTTGCTCTTCAGTACAAAGCTCTACCCGCCTAGAGATGGATTTTGAAATGATGGCTAATTTTAGCAGATTGCGGATAAAGTCCATGGCATGCCAAAAGACCAAACATTTCAGCAACCCAAACCTTTTGCAGCTAGCCGCAATTTTTTTCAGGTTTTGGCTCTTCTTTTGATGCTTCAAAATGTGAAGTTTTAATATGTTACTGGAACGATGGCATGTGCATGTAGCTTTGTTCTTTTTCATCTTAGCTAATGTTTCAATTCTCTCAAGTCTACTCTAGGTTTTGCAGAAGTTTTGGGTTGCATCCTTGCTTCTAAAACTTTTGCATAATTGTCTCCTTGATTCTAAATTCCAATGTCAATTCTACATCTACACCCTATTTGCATGTTTGGGTTTTTCATCTTCCAAGTGCCATTTGAACTCTCTGTTAATTTATGTTGTCCGAAGAAGTGGGGTTCAACTTTTGTAATGGCACGCCCATAGTGCAATATGGTCGTCATTGATTATGGTGGAATCCCACATATTTTTAAAGATACACCTTTCATTCCCTCTAGAGAAGTGGATTTGCTGTAAGCATTGAAGGCAATTGTGCAAGAGCCTCCCCTTGGACCTTTTCAAAGATCTAATATTATGTGGCATACCTCATGTAACAAGTGGTCATGGACTGTATACCAATGTTGAAATTGTAGTCATCCCATGGGATTGTCTGGAAGATTTTGTAGAATGGGAGTGGAACAACCCCAACTTCCCTTGCAAGTTTATGAAGACAAAGGACCATGTCAAGTCATCTATCCCAAACACATTGACACACCCTCAAGCAAATTCTGCAGCACTTGTTTATAGGTAAAACAAGCTATAATGAAACATTCACTTAATAAGGCTGCCATCATGTTCTTTGCAAATGTACGTTGTTTTGTAGTGTTTTGTTTTGATGGACTATAATGTTTTCTATAACAATTGAAATCACTATTTTATATGGAAATTATACATGTACCATATTTTGCATCTATGATTATATGTTATAGTTCTCAACCTATTCTCAAATCTGTTTTTTATTAACTCCCCTTTGGACACTATTTTCTTCTAAAACCCAAATGATTCATTCATACTCTCTTGATGTAGAACATAATGAAAAGCAAGTCAATTTTAGATGGACATCTTCAATACACCTCCTAATCAATGACAAAATGTGAATTTGGTTTGCTTCCTTTTCCTGGTATTAATTTCATGTTTGTAAATCAAAATTTGACACTAAAAGTTAACTACAAACCTTGATTCATTTGTCAATAGTTTCTTGCAAAACACAATTTATATCTAAAATTACAAGCCAATGTTGTAGTCTAGATTACCTTCACCATTTTCTACCATTACCTTTAATATAATTCGTAGGTTGTTGTACCTCTAAACCTTTTCCACAACTTGGTTTTGAGTTCTTTCTTGTCATTATAGTATATCATTTTCCCAAGAGTAAAGTCTTTGGAGAGCCACATGCCTAGTACCATGCATGATTTTTTAGTACAAAGTTATCAACTAAGATGTTTTTGTTATTAAGCAATTATGATCTTTATTCCAATATAGTAATCTTTCTAATCTTAACATGGATATTACATCCTTGTTTTGGAGATTTAAAATGTTTTAATTTTTCCAATATATAATTATGTTTTTTCCTTCATTTTTCATTGTTGCAATTTCACAACAAATGTAAACCTCATTCCCAATATCATTGTTATGCAAATTTTCTTATAACTTTGGACCTAAAGATAAAACCAACGTCCTTCCAACAAACATACACAAGCTTTTCCTATCTACACAACAAAAGTGGAAGCAAAATGAAGTTCACAATACATCCATCAAGAGGTAGGGGAAGAAAATCTTGTTGGAATTCCCAAAATCCAACCAACAATCACAATGAAAAAATAGGATATGGAAGACAATGGCAAGTATGTCCATTAAACATGGTTGTCAAAGAACCTAGATTGCAAAGCAACCATACTTGGACCATAATATTTGTCAATTGATGTACCTACATGTAGAACATAAAAACAAATTGGGTGAAATATGCCATGGAAAGAATGTTTTTGGATTCCGGCATACTTTGGGTTCATAATTTTTAGATGCTATGAAGGCACACCTCATGAAGCTAATAAGGCAAAGTTTGTCCCCTACTCAAGTTATCGCACATCATAAGGCATATGTTAAGGAATAGGCATTGCAAAATGAACCTATTACATGGGACACATTTGTTTTGCCCTTTGACATCAAGAACTTGGCAAAAAAATGGGTGGACGAATTATGGCAAAAATGTCAAAAGGACCCATTTAGTTTGAGAATGTGGGTTTTGGAAAATCCTAAATCAATTTTCTACTATGTAGAACATGCCCCTTTAGATTTCAATATATCAAACCAAGATGACACCCCTTTCACCTTGGGAATCCAAATTACATGGCAATGCGAAATGATGATGAAATATGGGCAAGGGAGTTCAATAGCATTCGATGCAACATTTGGCACCAATCAATGTAGGGTATGGCATTGTTTTCCATTTTTTGAAGTTGTGTATTTTTACATTCTACAACATTCAACCTATTAACCCTGCATTGTGTTTTTTGTAGTACTCTCTATACATAATGATGGTGTTTGACGAATGGCAAAATGGAATACCCATTGCATTGATTGTAATTAAGAAATGTCAAAAAAATGACCTCCATCCAATCTTGCAATCACTATCACAAAGAATGCCAAATGATTGGATGTCATCTGCTATCATTGTTGGCAATGCTCAAGTAGAAATCAACATCTTGAAATAAAATTATTCTCATGGCTTTAGATGGCAAAACATAAATATTTATCAAATTTTGACTTTTTTTTTTGCGGTTCAATGCCGTTTTTGGCTCATTGGATTATGGCTACACCCATTATGGCATGCACTATGGCATATTGAATGGAATTGTGAAACATAAATAAAATAAAGTAAGAATACTAGTTGGAAGATGTAATACCTTGTCTAATGCGAGCCTATCACTTAGCCTAGTGGAAGAATTACACCACATATCTTCCAACTACTTGTTTAGTCTAAGACTATGCATGTATGAGATTGTTATATGAAAAATTTTGGCCATAGACCCCCCTAGTTTTTCAACCATTGGGTTTTATAGTTCAAGTTCAAAACCTAGTAGGCCCAACAAGTCATCTCGAGCTTGCAAAACCTCTCTAACGTTGTATTACATCTTTGGGAACCAAAGAATTTTGTAGTCTATTACACCCTGCATAACAATGGTTAACCTCACAAAATGGGTTTAGTCACAAGCATAATAGAGGATCATGCGTTGTCTTAGACTTTGTTTGGATGTGCCCAAGCGTGTTGTTTACCAAACAATGCTTTACAAAAAAGTTTGAAAGCTCTAACAATATGCGAACATGCCTTGTCTAATGGGAAGGGTTTTAATTCCTTTTCAAGCTCTTTGGTGATGATTTCCAACTCCTCCTTTGTGTGCTGCCATGGGCATTGAGGAACATTTTACAAAGGATAACGCTTCAATCGCTAGTATAAAGGCAACCACCCCACTTGGATTTCTCCTCAATACCGTTAACTTGTTGGTCATAAATTTGTAATTTTTGCTAGACATTTTTTTTTTCTTCCTAAGTGTTTCTACAACCTTTGCCTGCATCATACTTGTCTGCATCATACTCTTTTTTTCCCCCACATACTATAGGTATTCCCAAAGATTTTTCATCTCTATGAATCGTTTCATGGTGTTCTTTCCACAACTAACTTCAATCCATGCGTTGAAAGACTTCGCAACAATCTCAAAAATTGTGGTTGTCCTTTCAACCCTTTTAGCAACCTACATGCACAATATGTGACTAGTAAGAACCTAAGTTAGAAAACAGTGACTTACAATAATAACAACTTGGGTTGTAGAACATTGACTATGACTAATAAAAAGCTAAGTTGGAGAATAGTGATTGTACAAATTTTAAAAAGCAAGGTTGTAAAACATTGAGTGTAAGTAATAAAAACCTAGGTTGCAAATGAATGATTGTGAAACATTTGAACTTAGTATCCAAAACAATGATAGTGAATAAGAAGAAGTAAATTCATTGTTGGAAAAAGGTACCATTTTCCAAATGTGAAAACAAGTGTGTTTCCTAAAATACCTTCACTTCCATCCTCATAAGAAGAGCTAGGGCTTCTTCAAGGTCTTTTAGCATTATTAGGGCCATTACTTTATTCGTTTTTGGCAATAAGATGTAAAGCCCATTCATTTGTACTTCCATAGGAGGAAGGGCCAAATCACAAACATTTTTCATTGTGAATGTTTCAATTGTCTTCCTCGTTATTGCTTTAATGTCAACTCTACTTACATGTGCTACACCAGGACACCTTTTTTATAGTAGTGTTCGCCCATCCAAAAACAATGATAAATTTGCCAACACATAGGTTGAATCTCTTAGTGCTTTCAAATGAATCTAGGCCTTTAATTCCCCTCATAGAAAAAAATTAAATACCTCTTTTCAAAAAAATAGACATGCATATGGTTTGTTATGCCTTATATGGAATATTGGTTTTATAATTGCAGAATTCTCCGCTATAGGCATCTTTGCTTGGAAAATGGTTTAGGTAGATTATAGTGATTGGGTAACACCTATAAGTATCACACCTAAAAGTGAATGAAAATTTGGGAATCTAAAATTGTGGTACATATTGTTTACATGGGCATTATGAAGATTTATACAGAAGTGGGAAATAAATAATTAATTGATCAACAACTGGAGTTAAAAATCTTCATTTGCAAAGTGAACCTAAAAAACAAAATGTTTGTAGATTAGAATTGGAAAATAAAAATGCAACAAGTTAAGTTCTTATATGAACTAGAGATTTTATAAAAGAATGCCAAAGTTTGGAATCATAAATACCTTAGAAGTGAGTTGAGGAAAAGTCTCCATCATTGTTTAACTCAACAACCACCATGTCTTTTTGATGTATGGGCCTTGGAGGTGGTAGTGCTTTGTCTTGAGATTTTGAACTTTTTGATGCAGCCTTCTTATCAAGATATTTTATTGCATCATCATTTGGCTACTTACTTTTGTTCAATAGGGTCTTGCTATTTTTGTTTTTTAACCTTGTTAATTCTTTTGCCTCCAACTTGGTCCAAGTCAGGTACATCTTTAGCAACTCCTTGTTTTTGTATATCAAGCATTGCATCATCTATGGTCGCTTAAGGTGTTCTTATCTTTGTAATAATTCTTGTAGAACTTGCATTGAAAGGAAGGCTAGTTTTTCATCGGGAAATTAAAGCATTTGACACCGAAATGTGATTCTAATGCAAGAGTTTCATACTCCTCCTCAAGGTATACATCAATGTCAATTTTGTTGCATTGTTGATTTGTAAATCCTACTTTTACCATCTAAACTTCCCAATACCTACAATATGTTGTCAATCATTTTTTAAATTTTTATTATATTCTATAGAACAAGGTGGATAGGAAATGATGTCCACTATTACTTTCCCAAATTGTATGTATTCAACACAATAGACCTAAATTTCAAAAGAAAAACAACAAACTGCAAAACCCCAAGGTCCTATATGAAGTCAACAAACAAAGACCTTTTTTTGCAGTCAACAAATCCTACCCATTTTTTGCAACACACTCAACAACAAATTCATGATAGGTAAAAATAAAATAATAGAAAGCTTACCCCTTTTACCCATCTTGTTTTGCTATTTTCACAATGTTGATATATTTTTGTTTTCCAAGCAAACGAACCATGTAGGGGTCTTCTTGCACAAAAATCGACAATGCCTCTTGCAATAGATGTCTTCGCTCTCCATCCCCACCTCTAGTTTGCATCATGCCATCATCAAGCTTTCGTGTGTCATCAAGATTTTGTTTATCGTCATTTTCAATTGCAAGAAAATCAAGCTCACCTTCAACATTGTAAATAACAATGGGAGTGGGAGATCTTCCCACATTGTCCTATGTTGTTTTCCTCAATGACACTTGCAGCAACAGAAGGTGTAATTTTCGTTCTTTGTGTTGGTTCCGTACGTGATCACAAATTAAAACAAGACACAACAATTATGAAAAAGACTATTTAACATAGTCACCTCAACACTTAATGCAACCTTAAACCCTAAACTTTTCAAGGGAAGGTCACTCTCCAATGTGTTATTTGATGAAGGACAATCATGCTCTCCAATGTGTTATTTGATGAAGGAAAATCATGCTCTCCAATGTGTTTTCTAACAAAAGACAATCAGTGTTTTGCACTCAATGCTTCTATCATCATTTTGCACCACCAAACCCTAAAAACTTCCTTACATTGCTTACAATATGAGACCCTAAATACCCAATCTACATTTGGCTATTTTTAGTTTATATTTGAACTATTATGTTTCTAATTCAAAACACTAGATGTTCTCCAATCGACAGTGAAAAGAGTGATGGAAAGATGACAATGCTTGGGATGTTCTATTGATAGCGAAAGGAGGGCTTGGCTTTGGAGGTGTGGTCAAGTCTGGTGGTGGGGTAGGCAGTGGGTTAGGGGTCCAAAGATTGTGCCGGATAGAGCTCATTAGGAGGTATTTAGCACCTTGTGAGGTAGGGGGGCTCAGGGAGAGGTTTTTTGTCACCTTGTGCACATAAGCTTAGGGTCAAACAAATTTGCATAGAGAAGGAGACGGTTCAAATGTTCAACATTGTGATAAAGTACTGAAGATAGTGTTTACTACTAGTTCCAAATATACACTTGCAACGAGAGGGGGATGTATCTTCGATACTAATTGAGCAAAAAGTGTTCATCTAGAATTGGCTCTATTACAGGAGCAACTAATAGACAACCGGCAAGCAGTTTTGTTCAATAAGATTTCACTACACAACTCAGATTATTAACATTGGTACCTGATAGGTATTGTTGGTTAACATTTCAAGATGCTCATCCAAAAGTCAATACGTTTCCATTCACCAGCCAATAATACATATAACCCAAGGTATAGACAAAAATGATTCGTACCCAAAGGTAGGGTAGACTTGGCTACATTTTTTATGTTCAAAAAAATCCTGCACAGTATTGCATTTTTGGATTATAAACAATTTAAGAGTAGGGCAAAGCAAGAGGCAAACATTATCATGAACCTAAACATCCTTGAATCGCAAGGGGCAGGAGGGGGAGGGTTCTCACTTTGAGGGTCTGAAAAAGTAAGCAATTCATCCCAAACATCTGACTTGGCTATGTAGGCCTTCACCATCAAACCATCAAATAGCATGAACTATATCTATTGCCTATACCCACATACATGATAACTTTTCAAAACATTCACATGCCACCTTGTGCAATAATAGGTGGATGATAAGAGATTTTGCCACCATACTCAATGTAAGGGATTTAAGGTTCTTATGACAATTTTTAAAAGCAAATTTGGTGAACAAATCAAAGTGGGAGGGAACTTATACCTATAGTAAGGCACAATTTCCCTCCCCCTCTTTAGGAGTAGGTGTAAGATCCGTCCTCCTTTCCAGGAGGGATATTTACATATATGAGGTGCCCTTCAACACACTACGACATTTTGGAGATGCGTTGCCCCCCCCCCATTCCCCCCTTGAATTTCTCCAAGTCCTTTCCATGAAAGACATTACGAGGACTGACAATTGCATCTTGTGATTGTAAGAATTACACAAAGGATATAGACTTTTGACTCTACTGTAAAACCATATGCCTCTGCAGACAAGAAAATATGATTTTGAAAAAATTATAGTTTGTAAATACTTCCTCCAATTATGTTTGTAATTTTCCACCCCAACAAAGATTCCTTCTTGATGCTGATTTCTACTTGGACTAACAGTTGGATAAATATGAATATGAATTTTCTTTAACTCAATGTCATTGACAATCAATAAATTCTGTTGAACAATGTCATTTCAAACCATAGCTCATCAACATACACAGACTTTCACATGTCCATATCCAGAAAATCATTTGGTGAGAAGTGTTTAGCTGGTAAGGCAGTAGCAACAAGCAGGAAAGGTAGGGGATCTTCTATCTCATCTCCTGGTATAGGACTTCCCATGGCAGAGTTGCAACTTTCAAAAACAAAGTCATTAAGAGTTGCAAAACATTGGCCCCGGCAAACCTCCTGTCTAGCAGGTGTCATTCATCACAAATCATTAAAAACAGCCATTACCTTGTTCATGTGTACTTTACCATTTTATTACAGGCACAAATTTGTGCAATCTAATTGATTGCAGCACAAGACCTTTCCCTAGTTTATGAACCAAAATATATTTCCCGTGCTGAAGGGCAAAGGGAATGCAGGATTCAGCCAAAGCACTTTGAACCTGGATTCATACATACAGGGCATGTTGCCACAGCATTCCCAGTTCACTTGCTTTGAACCAGATGCAATTGAAGCTAACAAGGTTTCAGACCCTTTCATGCATCAGATCAGATGCAATATCGCATGCAAGTGTAGCAACGTCTGGACAGACCAACACCACTCAACAACAAAAATTCAAGCACATGCTTAAAAGACTTTCAATGCTTCAGAATCTCACAAAGTGATCTACCAGTAAACAAAATTTGCAGCTTCTGTTCAGCCTTTGAAACTATAAAGGAGCAAAAGGCAAAGACATCATAGAGCTGAAGTGTACATAAAAAACCTCTGTGGTTCAAGGGGTTAAGCTTAATTTTCTAAGGCTTTGTGGGAGTATTCACATCCTGTCAAATTCAGAACTGCATGTGTCCCATTACAAGTCTTATTCTCGTATTCTGGCACAAATCTTGGGCCCAAAAAGCTGGATTCAATGAGCAACATTGATGCAGTCACTCAAGCAGGGACAGGTTCAGGTAGTGGCCTAAGTGCCTTCAAAGGGTTAGAAATCACCACATCAATTAGTCCATACTCCTTTGCCTCCTTTGCACTCATGAAAAAATCTCGGTCTGTATCTTGCACAATTGTTTCATAAGGTTGCCCCGTGTGATAAGCAAGATACCCGTTCAAATTTTCCTTGTGGTGCAAAATCTCATTTGCCTGGACCCAATGATAGCACCAGGGAAATTAAAATCAGCCTTCTGTTCCTCTAACAAAACTAAGCACGACACTTGACTGGACTCATATGATCATCTAAACCACTGCTGCCTTTTTCCTTCA
>Ga0116231_10010982_pt1 | contig 14202 bp, 6 predicted proteins | sample S1TSphgellanicum_2_FD_89695 | JGI IMG/M metagenome (GOLD analysis project Ga0116231, IMG submission 89695) | Host-associated microbial communities from peat moss isolated from Minnesota, USA - S1T2_Fd - Sphagnum magellanicum MG | ecosystem: Host-associated > Plants > Peat moss > Unclassified... | reverse complement strand
TTTACTACGTGAAGTTATTATTGGTTACTTTTGGTTATTGAAAGTTATTTCACCTTATGTTATTATTGGCAATTTTAAATTATTATAGGTTATTTCACTTTGAGTTACTTTTGTTTGTTGTAGATTATTTCACCCTAGATTATTTTTTGTAACTCTAAACAATTATAATATATGACTATTAATGGTTATTAAGGGTTATTATATTAGTGGATATTAGTGGTTATTATATTAATGGTTATTTTTGGCTATTAAATTAGTGGCTATTGGTGGTTATTATATTAATGGCTATTGTTGGCTATTAAATTAGTGGCTATTGGTGGTTATTGTATTAATGGTTATTCTTGGTTATTATATTAATGGCTATTGGTGGTTATTATATTAATGACTATTGTTAGCTATTATATTAATGGTTATTATATTAGTGGCTATTGTTGGATAGTTTACTGATGGATATTGGTGGTTATTAATGACTATTATATTGGTGGCTATTGGTTATTCTATTAATGGTTATTGGTGGTTAAATTATCATTGGTTATTATATGTTATATTACAACTATTGGTGATTATTTTATTATAAATTATTGTTGGATATTCTAGGTTATATTATCATAAGTTATTGATATTTATTCTATTGTAAGTTATTCTAAATTATTTTTCATAACTATTATTTGTTATTATAGGTTATTTTACCTTAGGATATTATATTATATTTTAGATTATTTAGATTATTATATTTAAAATAAAATATCTTATAATAAGATAAAGTAAAATGACCTTGAATAACCTAAAGTATAACTTGAAATAACATATATTAATTTAAAATAAAATAACCTAAGGTATAGCCTAAGGTTGGTTGAATAATTTAATTTTAAATAATTTAAAAACATATAATAATTTAGTTAGGATACCTTAAGATAAAATAATGTATAATAATTTAGGGTATAATAATTGAAAATGATGTATAATAACTTACAATAATGTAAGGTATAAGTTAAAATAATTAAAGTAACCTAAAATAATATAGGGTATATCATAAAGTAACATATATAGGATATTTAAAACAACATAAAAATAAACCTATTTATTATAATAAATTATAATAGTGAATTATGTCAATTAGTAATGAAACATGATGTTTACATAATGATATTATAGTGAAATCACTAAAATGTAATGAATTTATTTCACTTTTTAAGGTCCCATAATGATTTAGACTAATGAACTGCACCCCACTTTTGGAATAGTGTTTCAAGTTTAGGCCTGAACACATGTTTATGGTTTACAACTTGATCATCCTTCTTATTTTTTTGGAAATTTTTTCCATTAATTTTCAAACCAAAATATGATTCCTCCATCCTTCAATCATGGGACTTTGTCATTGTGTCTATACAAAACCCATTAACTTAAAGGGTGTCCACCTTTTATGATTCATTCATGGTATTGATTTTTATACATAGATCCATGATATAGTGTGTGATGTGTTTGCATACATTGTTCATGAAACTTGCACATAATATATAAACAATTGCATGCACTCCCTTCAATCACACTTCAATCTTCTCATTAACAAGTTAACATTGTTTTTTCCAAAGATGAATTTTGCATTTAAATTTCCTCAATGTATGTATGGGCGTGAATAAAAATAATGAAATTTAATCACAGTTGTCATTTGAAATATTATATTTTCCTTTGGCAATAAACTTATGTGTTGTTTTGCATAAACAAGTAGATTTTATTTATTTATGATTGTGTCAAGAAACTCAAGCGTATGAAAGGTCCAAAAGGAAACTCCATTTTCAATCTTGGTCACTTTCTTTCATTAATGAATTTTGGTTACACTTTCAAAGTTGCAAGCATCCTTCTCTTAAACCAAGAAAAAGCAATGATGTCCATTATCTATTGATTACCAACCCTTGTGAAGCCACCTCCCATTGCTACCACTAATTTATTATATGTTAGTGATTGAACATTGGTTTATAATCTTTGAGTTTTGTAATTAAATTTGTATTTCATCTATTTCATTCTTATTTTGTAATGTTTGATTTCATTAACAAATTTTGATAAATTTACAACAAAGCAACCATTAAAGAAATTCTTTTTTTTAACACTTGAGAAAAGTCCTTTTTTATTTTTAAAATTCACTTTGAGGGGATAGTGCCACTTGGTTCCACACTTTTGTGAATATCAAATTGTCAAGCTTTCATTTAATTGCAAGGATTATTATCCCAACCAAGAAAATGAAACAAGTAAATCCAAGTGAAAAAAGGAACATGTGGCATGAACCCATACAAGGATTTGAACATGATTTATCCTTATTATTGTCCAAAGTTAAAGATTATATTCACAATTATTCCACAAATAAATAGGCCATTTTATGTGTTTTTTAAAAAAATTGCTAGTGACTTCTTGTTTTTTAAAAAATATTTTTGAAAAAACACTTGGGAAAATGTAATTCTTAATGCATAAATGACTACAAATGCAATTGCAAATGTAGTCATAAATGCTACATTTTGGTGTAGTGTAGGGATTGACAACTATAGTTAGGTAAATATTGTGAAAAAAACAAGGATGTGACCATAAACTAGTTGGTGAAACATTTTGAGACCTATACTGAAGGGGTGTTAAACTAGGCTAAAAAAGGTGACAATTTATGTTGAGTTTTTTAATCATTCATCAAAAAAATTCAATTCAGTTCAAATTTAGTTAATTGTTTTCCCAAAAAACATTTTTGTTACTTTTAAAGGAAAATAAATAATATAAAAATTGGAAAATAAATAAAATAAATAAATGTGAGTGAATTTGATTAGGCTATTAATTTTCCTAGATATCATGGTAAAAACTCACCAAACCAAATTTTGAATGTCACAAAATTGGTGATAGAAAACAAAAACAAAAAAAAAAACCTTGGCTCCCATTTTTAACAATCTCATCATAGGCTACATTCACCATCCCCAACATTATTTCAATGACAAGTTGTAAATGCGTCGTTCGTTTCTAGGTGATTTAGTGTGGGTTTCCATGCATGGGCCCCAAAGCAAATTGACGGGAAAACATGTCATGTTTCGATGGTGGCCCACCACTCATTTTGGTTGGTCAAAAACCATGCGCCATGAAACATGAGCCTCGAAACTTGAACCTCGAAACCTACGACCCACCAAAACATGTCAAGTTTCAATGGGTAGCCCAATGCACATTTCAATTCCCAAGCAACTTGAGCCTTGAAACATATCCCATCAAAACATGTAACGTTTCAAGAGCTATGTTTTGGCCCCATTTGCCCATCTTCCATGTTCCCTTATGTGATCCCCATCCATGACACTTTAAACATTTTTCAATTTTCCCACATTTCATTTAACTTTTGGTGGATTACTATATCAAGACAATTACTGAAAGTAATGGAATAGGTTTTTAAGTTTAGGTAGGAATTGATTACAAGCGAAATGCGTTGCATGTCAATTGTCACAACGAACAAACATGTGCACCTAAGTTTCGGTCCAATTAAGGTTTAATTTTTTTGTAGTATTCTTTGGTTTTCTTACAACTATGAGCTTTCTTTTTTCCTCCAATTCAAGCATAAGGCGATCCAAGTCTTCCATTGTTTTTAGCACATAAGCCAAATTAGTCCTGATAAAAAAGAAGAAACACGGAGAGTGAAGCAACAAACATAATAGTAGAAAATGTGAAAGTAAACAAAATAATTTTTATGGAAACCTGCACTTGTGAGGAATGGTTGTGATTACTTAGAGAATGCCATAATCATTACCAAGAGGACAAGAAGGAATTTATTTGTGTTTATTGTCACTATACAAAAAAACCTCAAAGATGAGGATCAATGAGTGCCAAAAGAAGGGGTGTGACAAAGCTGTGGATTTCGAAGGGAATCTTTTTAAACATTCTAGAATATAGGGTGAAGGCGAATGCATTGTCAAAGCCAAGGAATTGTTGCCCTTCAACCACATTAGCTTTGTAGCCAGTACAAACGTGTGAACACAATTGCAAGAAGGAGAAAACCTTGCCCTTGGAAATTTGCAATGAAGTTCAAAGATTCGTTATTGTCCGCAAGAAACACCTCACGAAACATGGAGGCTAAACAATCAAACAAGTTTTGACAGCAAAGAAGATTTTCGGGCGCACCAAAACTTATCACTCGGGAGAAATCGCAACACATTTTTGTTGGATCAAACCTATTCTATTTGAATCTATAACATTGTAATGTTTAATTAAGTTTTGACAAAACTCAATTAACAATTGTAACGTGCTCACAAAGTATTAGTCCAATTTCTAGAGTTTAATTGAAAAGCAGCCCGTATCAATGCATGTGAAACATGTTTTGGTATACATATTTTTGTCCCCAAAATTCCAATAGTTTAAAAAATTTCCAACAAAAAATCATGTTTCAATAGTCTATCATTCCATGTTTCAACATTCTATTAATTCCAAAGAAACATGTTAGGATATAATCGATAAGTTTATGTTTCAATGGCAAATTATAAAATTCCTTAACAACTGTCATGTTTCGAAACACGTTTATGAAAATTTCATCCTTCGTTCATGGACACGATCATGTTTTGACTTTCATTATTGGCAAACCTAAAATAAAAGTTGGTGATTTCTTATAGCCATGTTTTGATAGGGTTTAATTGGCGTGTTTCTATGGTATAACATGTTTCATTTCTAAATGCATTTACTTTCCAGGGTTTTTAAATTCATATCACAATTTGAAGAGTGAAGAGTCGAAATAGATGGATGTTTTGGATAGAACCTCACCATCAAGAAATCTAGGTACCAATCCAAAGGAATTACATACCCCAAAATCAACTCCCAAAAAACCAAAAGGAGATGGTGGGGACATGAAGAAAAAATTAAAGCTTGATAGGGTCCTCTACGATAATGAGGCATGGTGAGAGGTTGATATAATGTTTTGGAAACTTTTTAAACAAAAACCAATGTTTGTTGGGAAAATTGTAGAAACACTAGGCATTTGGCATCTACTTCAATGCAATTTTCTTGATTGGGACTAAAAAGTGAAAAATTAAAAAAAAAATTGTAAAATGTTTGGTTACCTTTGTTCGAGATCCAAACTTCAACATTGTTTCCTATATTGTGCATTTAGAAAGTTCATGCAAGGAAACAAAGTGGTACCTAATTAGTTTTACCATATTGATCCGTTGTAGTACATTCACACTTACATTAAATTTTTAACATATGCATTTGTAGTCACATCAATCATTCATTTCAGCCTTCATTCCATATCTATGTTTCGAATACATATGCATGTTTGAAAATTTCCATCATTGGTGTTTCAACATCACTTAAGGTTAAAGATTTGCGTATAGTATATTCATTAAGGTTTTGTTTTACATTCACATTTTTCTTAGGTTTCTTTTATTCATTTCCATTGTTAATGTTTCAGTAGGTGCCATTGTAGATCCTTCAACTCCCTGAAACATAACCACTCCGTTTATTTTAAAACATGGCAACGACATGTTTCTATCACCCCACAAACTTCATTACATGTTTCTATCACCCCACCAATACCCTGAAACATGCCAATAGCATGTTTCAACGGAGTTGGTTAAATAGTCCATAGAATGTTGATTTAAGTTAACATGTTAATTGTTATTTCTTATTCATTTTATGTATGTTTCTTGTGTAGGCTATGTGTATATTAATACACTTTTTGCTATTGAGTCAAATGCAAGCTAAACATGGAGATGAGGTTGTTATTATAGCCTCCCAAATAATGGACCTCCTAGAAGCTGGCGACACATAATCATTGGGCAATTCCTTACACGAATTTCTTGAGTATCAAAAACGCCTACAATGGTTCAATGAGGTAGATAACAAACACAAGGATTTATTAAGATAACACAAGCTTCGCTTTGTTGGTAAGTGCCTCAAGGAGCTTGATATGGCTAATGCAAAAAAAATTGAGGCTACAAAGTAGGATTGGAATCCTTTATGCCATGTTGTTAGTAATGACAAATGCTTACATGCAATAGAGAGGCCTAAACTCCCATGCTCACATTCTTTCGAAGAGGCTGAAATAATTGCATGTAACCTTTTACAAAGGAAAACACCTTTCAAGAGTGTTCCTTGGGAAGTTCGGTTAGTAAATGTTTTTTTCTAGCATTCACTAGATAAGGATGTTAGTTGTGCCTACCCACTCCAAGGCGCTAATAGCACGTCCATTAGAAAGATGAAATGGGGGAATACCATTCGGCCTGGCATAAAGCTATCGATATTTTAAAGCAAGATAGTCATCTTATGTTTAAGGGTCAAGAAATTTGGGAGGGTATTAAGGATGAGAATATAGAAGCTATGTATCAAAGGCTCATGTCATCATCGGATAATTTGTTTGAAATGTCATCATTTTTCGCAGTTGTATAAATTAGGGCATTAAAGGACATGATGCATGAGGATACTGCATTGTTCTAAGAAATTTGGGAGCAAACATATGAAGAACAAATGGAAGCTTCACTTTTGGACATACGAAGATATCTTTGATGTCGTGAAGACATAGATATGGGATGGATAAACGTGGATTGGGGTGTGCTTCAAGTTTTAGATGCTTCAATTAGTTTCCCCCACGAAACTATGTTTGCTTTACACAAGGTGGTAGAACAAAGACGTGCTTCTTTGTTCCTAACTTAGCTCACAATTGATGGTGTTTTCATAATGTTATCATTGGAAGCACTATCCAACTTCGCAGCCATTGGCTGGGGCATCCAAGTCCATGAAAGAAATGAATCAGAGAGTTTGGACAAATAGTGGGTTAAAATCTAAAAAGCTCACATCACATAAACATCTGAAATCGAACGTCACCCAGAAGATGTGAAAGTAAATGTAGATATGGTGGATGCAGATACTTCAAAATAGGTCTCACCTACGAATTTTCATGTTTCAAAAGTCACACCTCAAATTTCAAGGATTACTAATAGTGTTTTACCAGTGAGATTGCAACTTTCAAAGGTTTCGAAAGTTCAACCTTTGGAACCTCAAGTTTTGGAGATTGAAACTTTGGAGGTTTAAGTTTTAGAGGTTCACATTTTGGATAAAAAACTTTCAAAGGTTTAGGTTTCAAATATCTAGGTTTCAAAGGTTCACGTTTTGATACTTTAAGAAATAGTTGTTGTCCATGTTTTGAAAGACCAAATTAGAATGCAAATGAAACCATCAAAGCTTCCTAAGATCTCAACACTAACAAGGACAAATTCAAATAGTCTAGCGGGTTAGTTCCTATTGGTTTTGAATTCGACCCGAACATAACTTCAGCTTATGTTTTGGGTGGAGATGAATTTGATCACGTTTCAAAGAATTATCCTTAGGAGAGGCCGTAATCGCTCGTGCATTGGATGATTTCCATATTTTGGATGCAAATATCTATTTTGCCGTAGTCCAGGAAGTGGATGTCAAAGCAAGTCAAATAATCAGTGCTTCTTTTCTGCTAGTTTAGCAAGTTTCAACGATACAAGATCTTGGTTATGTTTCGGCAAAACATCATGGTGATTATGTTTTGAAAATTAACATGGGAATCAAACAAGATCACATGCCATCGGTGCCATCAAAGCTTGATCTAGTTGGTGTTTCACCTCCAAAGGACTCAATACATGGGAGTATACTGTGGTCAAACACATATATTGACGAGAATACAACCATTGATCTGATAGTGAATGCAATGATGTCGACCGAAGTTGTGCTTAACATTCTTCAACAATATCTAATGAATCTACCCTAAGTTTTGAAACACTTGATTAGGCTATTAAAAACATTTTAAAGGATATAGATGTTGCAACAAAGAAATCTCGAACCCAAAAGTGAAAAGAACTAGAGGTAAAACCTAGGAGAATGAAGGTTGGTGCTAAAGCTGCAAAGAGATAAGTCATGAAGAAAAGGACTATAGTCATAGAGAGTTCTTCAAGTTTTGATAATGAAGTTTCATTACCACCTTCGGAAAAAGAACTTTATACTATGTTGGAGGCTACACCTAAAAATGACTAGCGGCTTGTTTGTTTTGCAAAAGCCAAATGGCAGGTTCCTAATTCAACTATATCTTTCTTCAAAAAAAATTCCTTTTTGAATACATCTCCTAATAAGATTTTCAAATGTTTTTTCAAGTTACTTGAGCTTTTCAACACTGCAAGGTATGATCATTTTTGTACTTGAAACATAAATTTAGTGAAACATATTATCACTAGAAAACTAGATTTAGAAGAACATTGAAACATGTGCATTGAACCATTACATTAAAGATACATGGAAACGTAGAAATAGAGGTAGATAGAAACATAAATTCTCATTATTTTAGATGCATGGATACATACCAAAACATGAAAGTAGATAAATATTGAGGACTCGAATACTAATTAATATACACTTATTTGCAGGGTTAAAATGTTTACTAAAGATGAATTTTGTGGCTATGTGTTATTATTTGGGGGTGATATAAAGAAGGAGACTCATCTTTGGCCGGAAGACAATGATTTCAAAGCATTATTATATCAACAAGGGGAATTACAAGGCACAATGCTGGATTTTTATTTATAATTTATGTTATAGTTGGAAAAACTTGTTATTCAAAAATGTTATTATATTGTAAACAATTGGACTATGTCAATATTGTGTCGTAACCTTAGCCTTGGGCTCATGACCAAAGCAAGGGCTTGCAAGGGTGAAGGCCAAGAGGGAAGCCCAAGAGCCACATCTCATGCTCCCAGGAGTGTAGGAGAGTGTGAGGGAATGAACCCTCACACTCCCAAGTGAGCTCCCATTTTGGGAGTTGGAGTCCCGATGGATTTTTGAATCTTTAGATAGCATTATAGGGGTCAAAACCCATTGGATTGAGAAGTTCCTTACATTATTGAAATTTTTTTGGAACATAGATGTCTAAAATGGGCTCGCATGACCCATTTGGACATTTCAAACACAAGTTATGGCCAAAAGAAGAGCTAAAACTCAAATTGACAATTAGACTCTCGACCATTAAAAGTCAAGAATCGCCCTGATTTCCTTATGTGTAGGTGACATACCACATACCATTGGAAAGCTCTCAAGGAGTGCTACAATTTTTCCTTAGACCTCATCTTAATCAGAGGTCTTCACACAAAGTTATGGGCCCCTAAAGTCACAGAAGTCTTAACTTTGGGAATTTCGAGATTCCCACTTGGGAGTCCCGGGACAAAATGACATTTGGGTGTTAGTCCCGTGGCCAGGCACAAAATATACTATAAGGGGGAAGGTGGTGGCTTCCCCCAAGTCCGGGCCATGGTGAGTCTTGTGAGTCCATGTTTGCTTGTGGCTCGTATGTGCACCAAAGTGTTATAACTACACACTAACCAACTTGTTGTTTGATTTGTGTAGGTCCATGTGAGTAATTGAATTGTTTGTCAACATTCCTAGTCTCATCCCGGAGCTTCATCACGCCCCTCTACCCTCAAAGTGTTGCGAAGCAGGGAGCGCGCCCCAATTCTTTCTCCTTTCGTTGTTTTCACCTTTGGACTCGTAATTGAGTCCATCAAGGAGCTTGGGGGTGTGTCATATTGGATCTTTTGTGCATAGACAAAGGGAATACATGAGAAAAGTTTACCCAGTGGGGTGTTATAAACTTTCGTGGTACAAATAGGTTCAAACACACTTTGTTGCTTCCATACAACGAACAAAACCATTGGTTTCTTTTCATATTAGAGCACCATTGCACGTTACATTTTAATTCTATTTTTGAATATCACAATACTTGGAAGGAAAATCAATTTGTGAAGTGTGTAGTGCTTGGGTGGTTTTACGTAAAAAACATACGGCACAATTCCAACAAGTGGATGATTATTGGGATTGGGCCAATTGTAATGTCCCATTGCCCCCACATAATGGAACATGGGAATGTGGATACTTAGTTGTAGAATATTTTAGTTAGTACTTGGATAAATGTGATGATAAGTAACACTATCTTGGTGTGGAAGTGAATCCTGAAACTCGCTACCATCATATTCTCATAGCTATTTCTAATTTTTTTCAACATTGTATTTCTACTTCTGCATGGTTCAACCTTTGGGATCATAACATAATGTGTCTATCTAGATTTCTATGTTTCAAGGGGGTTTGTGTCTTCCATGTTTATAATATTTTAGTAGACTGCATATTTTAAGTTTATGTTTTTGTCATGTTCTAGTGTAAAGTCTATGTTTTTGTGTTAAGGCCATGTTTCAAGTTACATGCATGTTTCAATATCAATGGCATGTGTTTGTATCAAGTCCATATTTTAGGTCAAGGGCATGTTTCATTTCAACATTTCTTATTTATTTTACGGTCTATTCTTTGTTTCTATGACTTTATGTTTTTGTGTTTTTATGTTTCATTATTTCCATCCATTCAAAAGACATTCATCCAAAAATTACATTGTCTTTACAAGTTTCTATGTTTCATGTCTTATGATTTTAACATGTCTCACATTTTCATTAGTTGCATTTCTTTTGTTTTTTACATTCTTGGGTTGTTTCTAAGTAGTGATTTTTTTGTTTTTTTTTTTGCAAATTGGTTGGGAGGCACCTCACATGAAGCACCTTTAAACAAAAGTGTTAAATTGTTGCAATAGGAGCTGATCCACCCAAGCCTAGGTTGCATGCCTTTTAATCACTCTAGATGGAAATTCAATTTTGATGACTACATTATTATTGTTTCGAAAGTAGCATCAAGGAAAATAAACTTTGTACTACAACATATGGGGGCGGGTAGCATTAGTCAAAAGATGTTGAAAAACTCACATGTAGACAAAAAAACCAAAATTAACGTATAAAAATGTTCACTTATAAAAGATACAAAATAAAATAAAATTGTACAAAAGAAATCCCAAGTAACAGCCCCAAGAAAACGAGGACAAAAAGTAGACTCGAAACCAACAAATGCCATGTTGAGGAGATAACATGTAAAATAGATTCATGAAAGCTTGAAACATCATTATTTGGTTTCAAAACGCATAGTATGGAATAAAATGGAGTTGTATATTGTATTTCTTATTAATTTTAGGTTATTGAAACTTGTTTTTCATGTTTTCAACGTTGTTTTGACGAAGGGGGATTCGTTTCAATGTGAGGATGTATCATTCCCATTTGTTGCCATTGTATTGTGAAACATTTTAATCTCCTTAAATTTGTTGAATGTCTATCCTTGACAATGGATGATGAATTATCAATTTTGACCTCAAATGTTGTTTTTGATCAAACAATGTTGGTGACATATTTTGCCTGGGTTTCCATAGAATATTGAAACTATGTTTCTGTCATATGTTTCAGGGACTACATTTGAATGTTTTAAGTTTCGGGGACCACATTTATTTATTTTTTCATATGTTTCGGTAAGTTTAGATTCTCATTTAGTTTAGATGCTTTGAATGCTAAGCATACGTTTTAAAAAAAAATGCCCATATTATATTTTGTGTTGTTTCATAATACTAGAAAGTTGTTCAGGACAGGGGTGAAATGAGTTCAGAAATGTTTTTTTCGGGATCCAAATGATTGACCATTAGATGAAGTTTTTGTCTTGACACTTGAATGTGGTCTTTTGATTTCAGACTGCTAAGGTTTTAGAAGAAAAGCTGAAGAAAACAAATGTACCTTTGGAAGTCTACCTATACCCCAATGTTGGGCATGCATTCATGAACAACTTTCCTAAGGCTATTGAACGAAAAAAAACAATTGGCTTTGGGGAACATCATCAGGAAGCAATGGATTTGGCATGGTCACCTTTTGATTTGTGGTTTAAGAAGTATTTGCAGGTGGGCAAATGAAACCAACCTTAAAAAAATGTGCAATTTGACAATGCTAAGAAAGAGTGCAATCTAATGTTGAGATTGTCTTCTGAGAAAGTTGTGTTATTGTGTGTGATTTAAATAAATGTGCATTGCAATCTGACACATCACAATTCTAGTCATGGGAAAATTGTGTAACCTTGAAATCTTCTCAATGCAAGTTGTTACAATTAGACAATCTAAAGTTGTTGTTCAGTTGTTGTCTCTTGAAATAAATTCTTAAGTGCTCTACAATGTGCACTAAGATCTTGAAATGTAAAAGTGTTCTACAACATACATTGAGGATGTGATTTGGAAAGCAAGTTGTCTCAAGATGGAAACTTTTAGACATTGAATAGGCTATGAACTCTGAAATTGAAGCAACATGGATATCACCTTGAAGACATGCACATGTTCACATTTGTTTAAGCTAAAGTCATTAGATCCTTGAAGAGTAATCTAATCAAGGACTTGCATGGCCATAGCTCACAACCAACATCTTGAAAACCCAGGAATTCACCTTCAAGGAGGGACAAATTTTCTCAGAATCCTAACTTGTACTTCAGCATGTCATATTGCCACCTCCTCCTTTGCAATCTTCCAGAATTAGCAACGGTGGTGCCAAGAAAGTGGAGATGCATCGCCATGCACAAACAATGTGACTTTTCATATCTAATCGTTAAAAAAGTGTCTTTTCATATATAAAAAATTAGGGCACACAAATATACATGGCTTGAAGCAATAGACTCTGGATAAATTCAGAGAACAAGACATTAATTGAACGATGAATCCCTTGCAAACTTTGAAAAAACATGAAATTGCATGTTTCAAGATCTTTCGGCAACCAAGTTTTCGTGGGTTGAATTTGTTGTAGGAGCAAATGCAAGTGAGGTGCAATGCCTATATTGTTATGAGCAAGAAACTTCATGTATCATTTGTTAAACTCAATACAAAAGCATGTTGGCCATAGGAATGTAACAGTGCAATAAGCAAGTGTTCTACTAGGCATGTCCGGAGTGTTATGTTAGTTACATGGTTAAGTCTCATTTAGTTTAGGCTTAATGTAGGTTAGTGGCTTGTGAAGCTTAGAACCCGTTCAAGTGTGAACGTGTTTAAGCTTTTTTGTTTGGTACCTATTTTAACCTGGTGTGTGGGTTATCAAATCACCAAAGATTCCAGAACACATAAGTTTGGTGTTGCAGGTTTCCTAGGTTTGTAAGAGCTTGATTTTGATTTTGAGCATTCTGCATTTTTTACTATGTGATTTTGGGCTTGGATTCCTGTTGCGGGCTGGGATGCACTAGATTTAGGACCAGTTTTATGTTATTTGGTTTGTTATGTGTGGATAGTGACATGTGTAGGCACCGATACAGTGGTGCATGACAAGCACTTGGAATTACAACATTACTTGATTTGATTTTTAGCCCTTTCGGTCTCTAAAACTTCTACAAGCTTTCACAATTCTAATTTATGCCTAGGAGACTGACTGAAATGCTACAAAAAAGGAACATGTAGCTTGATTATGAGGAGAAATGAAACTTGATTTTGTTGATAGTACGAATCTAAATCCTAAAAACTGATATTTGGATTGCATAATAAAGTCAGGTATCAGACATGACAAACATAGAAGCAATTAAAGCTCTCAAAACAGGAGTTGAATTGATAGAGTACAAATGGGAGAAAGAAAAAATGTCTGCGACAACAAATCTGCATTATTCGGATTTCTACAGAGATGATACAAAATTCGATGCAGCAAATGCTGTAGAACCTCCAAGAGCGGTGAGGGCATGGACAACAACTTGTAGCACAACTAATGGGGTCGAATCTTCTGGAAGTAGATAGACGACCAAAGGGCCAGTTACCAGAAGAACAAGAGCAGCTGCAAAAAGAGTAGCAGGGGTATTTCAGTCGGTTGCAGTTGATAACACTCCAAAGTCTTCAGCCTTTGATAGAAGACCCAATTTCTTGATGGAAGACAGGGACAAGCCGAAATTCTCAGCAGCTGAGAGAAGCCCTGCCTTTTCAACTTTGGACAGCAACCTCAATTGCTCCACCCTTGACAAAAGCTTCACAGCTTCTGGTCCCTCTTCCACCTTGTTGCGTACCTTTGCTCAATTATCACCCACCTGAAGCACTTTCACCTGTTGCCCCACACAGTCCACCCAAAACATAGAAAGTTTAGAAGAGAGAAAACAGATGAAAATGTGCCACCATCCCTTATTTCCAGGTCCAAACATTTGAAATTATAAGAATTGCAGTGGCAAGGTCCATAACAATTACAAGAGCTCTGAATTGGCAAGCTGAGGATGCCATTGCAATGGTCCAAGTGTCATTGCAATGGTCACAACAACATCGTTCTTGTGTGCGGTTGCATTCTTATCTCCAAACAAGAGCTCTGAAATGGCAAAAGCCAACGAGACCAT
>Ga0116231_10010980_pt1 | contig 14205 bp, 15 predicted proteins | sample S1TSphgellanicum_2_FD_89695 | JGI IMG/M metagenome (GOLD analysis project Ga0116231, IMG submission 89695) | Host-associated microbial communities from peat moss isolated from Minnesota, USA - S1T2_Fd - Sphagnum magellanicum MG | ecosystem: Host-associated > Plants > Peat moss > Unclassified... | reverse complement strand
GGTCGTCTAACAAAACCGCCGATCCTTTGTATTCATACGCCACCCTACGACGCACCCATTTTCCTTGTTGTCCCCGCTGATTTTACACCTCTTTTGGGTGTCCTCTGATCGCTGAACATTCGGCTCAGCGATCGCCCAGGGGACGATCGTGGCGGTGCAATCCTTCCGAGCTGAGGCAACCTCGCGCGGCGCGCGGATGCTGCGCACTGCGCTGGGGCCGGCCATCGCCGCCTGGCTGGAAAACCCCGCCATCGTCGAGGTCATGCTCAATCCCGACGGGCGGCTCTGGGTCGATCGGCTTGGCGGGGGCTTAAGCGACACGGGCGAGACCCTATCGCCGGCGGATGGCGAGCGGATCGTTCGCCTGGTCGCTCACCATATCGGCGTCGAGGTCCATAGCCGCTCGCCGCGCGTCTCCGCCGAACTGCCTGAGACTGGCGAGCGGTTCGAGGGTTTGGTGCCGCCGGTGGTCGCGGCGCCAGCCTTCGCCATCCGCAAACCCGCCGTCGCGGTCTTTACCCTGGACGACTACGCACAGGCCGGGATCATGACCCGCCTTCAGGCGGCGGCCCTGCGCAAGGCGGTCGCCGATCGCCGCAACATCCTGGTCGCCGGGGGCACCTCCACCGGCAAGACGACGCTGACCAACGCGCTTCTGGCGGAGGTCGCCAAGACGTCTGACCGCGTGGTCCTGATCGAAGACACCCGTGAACTGCAATGCGCCGCGCCCAACCTGGTGGCGCTGCGCACCAAGGACGGCGTCGCCTCGCTGTCCGACCTCGTCCGCTCGGCGCTGCGTTTGCGGCCGGACCGCATCCCCATCGGCGAGGTGCGCGGCGCCGAGGCGCTCGATCTCCTGAAGGCCTGGGGCACGGGCCATCCCGGCGGAGTCGGCACCATCCATGCCGGCTCTGGCCTGGGGGCTCTGCGCCGGCTGGAGCAGCTCATCCAGGAAGCGGTTCTGACCGTCCCCCGCGCCCTGATCGCCGAGACCATCGATGTCGTCGCGGTCCTTTCGGGGCGCGGCGCCGAGCGGCGCCTGGCCGAGCTGGCCCATGTCGATGGGCTCAACGCCGCCGGCGACTACGCCCTCACCAGCCTGACCTCACCCACAGAAGGAGACCCGTCATGATCCGCCGCCTTGTCCAAGCGCCCCGCCGTCTGGCGGTCGCCGCCGTCACGCTTTCGTGCCTGCTCGCGACGGCGCCAGCCTATGCGTCCGGCTCCTCCATGCCTTGGGAAGCGCCGCTGCAGTCGATCCTGGACTCGATCCAGGGGCCGGTCGCCAAGGTGATCTCGGTGATCATCATCATCGTCACCGGCCTGACCCTGGCGTTCGGCGACACCTCGGGCGGCTCGCGCAAGCTGATCCAGATCGTGTTCGGCCTGTCGATCGCGTTCGCCGCCAGCTCCTTCTTCCTGTCCTTCTTCAGCTTCGGCGGCGGGGCGCTGGTCTGATGGGATCGGATGAGGCGGTCCCAGGCTTCTACGCCCCCGTCCACCGGTCGCTGATCGAGCCGATCCTGTTGGGCGGCGCACCGCGCACGGTCGCCATCGCCAATGGCACGCTGGCGGCGGCGCTGGGCCTGGGCCTTCGCCTCTGGATTCCAGGGATCGTGATCTGGGCGATCGGCCATACCGCCGCCGTCTGGGCGGCTCGACGCGACGCCCAGTTCGTCGATGTCGGCCGCCGCCACCTGCGCTATCCGCCCCACCTTCGGGTCTGAGGCTCCCCCGATGATGAACCTCGCCGAATACCGCAACCACACCGCCGGCCTCGCCGACTTCCTGCCTTGGGCGGCGCTGGTCGCCGAAGGGGTGGTGCTGAACAAGGACGGCAGCGTCCAGCGCACGGCGCGCTTTCGGGGGCCGGACCTGGATTCGGCGACGCCGGCCGAGCTCGTGGCCACGACCGGCCGGCTCAACAATGCGCTGCGCCGCCTGGGCTCCGGCTGGGCCATCTTTGTCGAGGCCCAGCGCCAGGCCGCCCAGCATTATCCGGCGTCTGTGTTTCCCGATCCTGTCTCAGCCCTGGTCGACCGCGAGCGGGCCGAGCAGTTCGCCGAGGAAGGGGCGCATTTCGAGAGTCGGTATTACCTGACCCTGCTCTGGATGCCGCCGGCCGAAGACGCCGCCCGCGCCGAGGGCTGGCTCTATGAGGGTCGCAGCAAGACGGGCGTCGATCCGTGGGAGCAGGTGCGCGGCTTCATGGACCGCACCGACCGGCTCCTGCAGTTGGTCGAGGGCTTCGTGCCCGAGGTCGCCTGGCTTGATGATGCTGAGACCCTGACCTACCTCCACTCCACCATCTCGACCAAGGCCCAGCGGGTTCGCGTCCCGGAAACCCCGATCCATCTGGACGCGCTCCTGGCCGACGAGCCCCTGGCCGGCGGGCTGGAGCCACGGCTCGGCGATCATCACCTGCGCACTCTGACGATCATCGGCTTTCCGACCATGACCTTTCCGGGTCTGTTGGATGAGCTGAATCGGCTGGCCTTTCCCTATCGCTGGGCGACGCGGGCGGTGATGCTCGACAAGACCGACGCCACCAAGCTCCTGACCAAGATCCGTCGCCAGTGGTTCGCCAAGCGCAAGTCCATCGCCTCGATCATCAAGGAGGTGATGACCAACGAGGCCTCGGCGCTGGTGGACAGCGACGCCGCAAATAAGGCCGCCGACGCGGACCTGGCCTTGCAGGAACTCGGCGCCGATCGGATCGGCCACGCCTATGTCACCGCCACGGTCACGGTCTGGGATGAGGACCCCGCCGTCGCCGCCGAGAAGCTGCGCCTCGTCGAGAAGGTGGTCCAGGGGCGTGATTTCACGGCGATAACCGAGAGCCTGAACGCCATCGAGGCCTGGCTCGGCAGCCTGCCCGGCCACGTCTACGCCAATGTGCGTCAGCCGCCGATCTCGACCCTCAATCTCGCCCACATGATCCCGCTGTCGACGGTGTGGGCCGGGCCGGAGCGCGATGAGCATTTCGCCGGACCGCCGCTGTTCCTGGCCAAGACCGAGGGCTCGACCCCGTTCCGGTTCTCCCTCCATGTCGGCGACGTGGGCCACACCCTGATCGTGGGCCCGACCGGCGCCGGCAAATCGGTGCTGCTGGCTTTGATGGCCATGCAGTTTCGGCGGTATCGCGGGGCGCAGGTGTTCGCCTTCGACTTCGGCGGATCGATCCGCGCCGCCGCCATCGCCATGGGCGGCGACTGGCATGATCTTGGCGGCGCGCTGTCCGACGATGCGGCCGAGCCCGTCGCGCTTCAGCCCCTGGCCCGGATCGACGATCTGGGCGAGCGGGCCTGGGCGGCGGAATGGCTGGCGGCGATCCTGGCCAACGAGGGCGTCGAGATCGATCCTTCCGCCAAGGATCAAATCTGGTCGACGCTGGGCTCGCTGGCTTCGGCGCCCATGGCTGAGCGGACGCTCACCGGCCTGACCGTTCTGCTGCAATCCCAAGCCCTTAAACAGGCGCTGCAACCCTATTGCCTGGGCGGTCCCTATGGGCGGTTGCTGGACGCCGAAGCCGAAAGGCTGGGCGAGGCGGATATCCAGGCGTTCGAGACCGAGGGCCTGACCGCCAGCGGCGCGGCGCCGGCCATCCTGTCCTACCTATTCCACCGCATCGAAGGCCGCCTCTCGGGCCAGCCGACCCTGATCATCATCGACGAGGGGTGGCTCGTTTTGGACTCGCCGGCCTTCGCCCAGCAGCTCCGGGAATGGCTGAAAACGCTGCGCAAGAAGAATGCGTCCGTCATCTTCGCCACCCAGAGCCTGGCCGACATCGAGACCAGCGCCATCGCCCCGGCCATTGTCGAGAGCTGCCCGACGCGCATCTTCCTGCCCAACGAGCGGGCCATCGAGCCGCAGATCACCGCCGTCTATCGCCGCTTCGGCCTGAACGACCGCCAGATCGAGATCCTCAGCCGGGCCACGCCCAAGCGCGACTATTACTGCCAGTCGCGGCGCGGCAACCGCCTGTTCGATCTGGGCCTGGGCGATGTCGCCCTGGCCTTCGCCGCCGCTTCCTCAAAGACCGACCAGGCGCTGATCGCCGAGCTGACGGCCCAGCATGGCCAGGCTGGCTTCGCCGCCGCCTGGCTGCGCGCCCGCGGCCTCGCCTGGGCGGCCGACCTTCTCAAGCCTCAGGAGATTGGATCATGACGCGGTCACGTACTTTCCGCGCCGCGCTCGCCGGCGCTGGTGTTCTTTCGCTGATGCTGGCGCAGGCGGCACCCAGCCAGGCCCAGATCACCGTGTTCGATCCGGCCAACTACGCCCAGAGCGTGCTGACGGCGGCGCGGGAGCTGCAGCAGGTCAACAATCAGATCCAGCAGATCGAGAACCAGACCACGTCCTTGGTCAATCAGGCCAAGAACCTGGCGAGCCTACCCTATTCCATGGTCGCGACCATCACGGGCCAAATCCAGAAGACCGAGCAGCTTTTAGCCCAGGCGCAAAAGATCGCCTACAGCGTCACCACCATCAACCAGGCCTTCACCACCAATTACGGCGCGATCAATCTCAGCCTGTCGGATCAGCAGATGATCGCCCAGGCCAAGTCGCGATGGCAGACCTCGGTCGCCGGCTACCAGGACGCCATGAACATCCAGGCCGGCGTGGTGACCAACATCACCACCTCGCGCACGACCATGAATGGCCTGGCGACCGCCAGCCAGTCGGCGACGGGCGCCCTCCAGGCCGCCCAGGCGACCAACCAGCTCTTGGGCCTCGTCTCCCAACAGTTGGCCGACCTGATCGCGGTGATGGCGGCCCAGAGCCGGGCGCAAAGCCTCTCGGCGGCGGCCGAGGCCACGAACCAGGATCAAGCGGCCACCCAGCTCGGCCGGTTCCTGACGCCGGGTCCGGCCTACACGCCCACCACCATCACGATGTTCCACTGATGGCGCTCTCAGCCAAAACTTGGGCGCGGATCGGCGCGGTGGGCTTCGTGGCGCTCGCCCTGACCGTCACGGTCGTGAGCGCCAAGCGCGGACCGGCGCCAGAGGCGGCCGATCCGCTGTCGGGGGCGCCGTCGGATGTGGCCAGGACCGATCCCTTGGCGACGGAGCTGGCCCGCTGCCAAGCGATGGGCCAAGCCGGGGCGTCCGATCCCGATTGCCTGCGCGCCTGGGCGGAGAACCGGCGGCGGTTTCTGAAAGTGGGCGGAGCGCGGCCATGAACGGCACGGGCGTTATCGACACCTTCCTGAATGTCTTCACCAGCTACATCGATAGCGGCTTTGGCCTGCTTCAGGGCGAGGTCGCCTTCATCGCCTCCACCCTGATCGTCATCGACGTGACGTTGGCGGCCCTGTTCTGGAGCTGGGGCGCGGACGACGACATCATCGCCCGGCTGGTCAAGAAGACCCTGTTCGTCGGCGTCTTCGCCTACATCATCGGTAACTGGAATACGCTCGCCAAGATCGTGTTCGAGAGCTTCGCAGGCCTGGGCCTGAAGGCCGCCGGCGCGGGTCTCTCCGAAGCCGATTTCCTGAGCCCCGGCCGCATCGCTCAAACCGGTCTCGACGCTGGACAGCCTCTCCTGCAGTCCATCTCCGGCCTGATGGGCTACGTGGCCTTCTTTGAGAACTTCATCCAGATCATCGTCCTGCTGTTCGCGTGGATCGTGGTGGTGCTGGCCTTCTTCATCCTGGCCATCCAGCTCTTCGTCACCCTGATCGAGTTCAAGCTGACCACGCTCTGCGGGTTCGTGCTGATCCCGTTCGGCCTCTTCGGCAAGACCGCGTTCCTGGCCGAACGCGTGCTGGGCAATGTCGTCTCCTCCGGGGTCAAGGTGCTGGTGCTGGCGGTGATCGTCGGGATCGGCTCGACGCTGTTCTCCCAGTTCACCCAAGGCTTCGGCGCCAACCAGCCGACCATCGCCGACGCCATGTCCATCGTTCTGGCGGCCCTGTCCCTGCTGGGGCTGGGCATCTTCGGCCCAGGCATCGCCAACGGCATCGTCTCCGGCGGACCTCAGCTTGGCGCTGGCGCCGCGGTCGGGACCGGCCTCGCAGCCGGCGGCGTGATCGCGGCGGGCGCGAGCCTCGCAGGCCTGGCTGCTGGCGGAGCCGTCGGCGCGGTCGCTGGCGCCGCCAAGGGTGCCGCGTCGCTCGCGGGCGGCGCCACCGCCGCCTACCAGTCTGGCGGCGCCATGGGCGTGGCCAAGGCCGCCGGCTCAGCCGCCGTCAGCCCGCTCCGCCGCGCCGCGGAGTCCATGAAAGCCCAGTTCAACGCGGGCGCCTCCGCAGCCTCAGGAGGTGGCGCATCCCGCGCCGACGGCGCCGCTGCGTCCGGATCGGCTGGCGGTCCGGGCACGCCCGCTTGGGCTTCGCGGATGAAGCGCGAGCAGGCCGCGAGCCATGGCGCCTCGGCCGCCGCCCACGCCGTGCGCTCCGGCGACGCCGGCGGCGGCGGGGCCTCCGTTGATCTGTCTGAAGGGGAGTAGCCGATGTTCAAAAGACCCGAGGTTCGCTATGGCAAGACGCCCGAGCCCGTGACGCCCTATCAGCGCGCCGCCCAGGTCTGGGATGACCGCATCGGCTCCGCCCGCGTCCAGGCCAAGAACTGGCGCCTGGCCTTTTTCGCCACCCTGACCCTGTCCGGCGGTCTCGCCGCCGGCCTGGTCTGGCAGGGTGCGCGAGGCTCCATCGTGCCGTGGGTGGTGCAGGTCGATCGCACCGGCGAAGCCCAGGCCACAGCACCTGCCACGGCCGGCTATCAACCGACCGATCCGCAGATTGCCTTCCACCTCGCCCGCTTCATCGAGGAGGTGCGCTCCATCCCCGCCGATCCGATCATCGTGCGGCAGAACTGGCTACGGGCCTACGACTTCACCACCGACAAGGGCGCGCTGGCGCTGAACGACTACGCCCGCGCCAATGACCCGTTCGCTCAGGTCGGGAAGGTCCAGGTGGCCGTGGACGTCTCCAGCGTCATCCGCGCCTCGCCATCGAGCTTTCGCATCGCCTGGACGGAGCGCCGCTATCAAGACGGCGCCCTGGCGGACACCCAGCGCTGGTCGGCGATCCTGACGATCGTCCTGCAATCGCCCACCACGCCCGACGCGCTCCGCAAGAACCCGCTGGGCATCTTCGTCACCGCCATCAACTGGTCAAAGGAGCTGGGTCAATGAACGCCGCGCGCCTGACGTCTTTCCGTAAATCCGCTTTTGCGGCTCTACTTCTTTCCGGCTCTGCGCTCGCGGGCTGCGCGACCGCGCAGAAGCCGCCCGCCATCGCTTACGACGACGCGCCGGCCAAGCCCGCCGTTCTGATCCCCGATCCGCCCAAGCCCGTGCAGGTCGTCGCGGTCCCGACGCCCTTGCCCCTGCCGGGGCAGTTGAAGCCCATGCCGCCCGCCTCGGCGCCCGCTCCGCCGGAGCCGGCCAGCCCCGCGCTGCGCATCGCCGCCGCCAATGCGGCGGCGCGGGTCGAGCCCGGCCGCGGCGGGTTCATCAACGCCATCCAGCAATATCCGTGGACGGATGGCGCCCTCTACCAGGTCTATACCGCCCCCGGCCAAGTGACCGACATCGCGCTTCAGGAAGGCGAGCAACTGACCGGCTCCGGCCCCGTGGCCGCCGGCGATACCGTGCGCTGGATCATCGGCGACACCACCAGCGGAACCGGCGCGACCCAGCGGGTGCATATCCTGGTCAAGCCGACGGCCAGGGACCTGATCACCAACATGGTGATCAACACCGACCGACGGACCTACCATCTGGAGCTACGCGCCACCTCGGCCACCTATCTGGCTTCGATCTCCTGGAGCTATCCCCAGGACCAGTTGATCGCGCTTCGCGGCCAGAGCGCCGCCGTCGCCAGCGCGGCGCCCGTGGCCAGCGGTATCGATGTCGCCGCCCTGAACTTCCGCTACGCCATCACCGGCGACAGCCCGCCTTGGCGCCCGGTGCGCGCCTTCGACGACGGCCGTCAGGTCTTCATCGAATTCCCCGCCGGCACAGGCCAGGGCGAGATGCCGCCGCTGTTCGTGATCGGCGCGGCCGGTGGCGGAGAACTGGTCAACTATCGCGTCTCCGGCCGCCACATGATCGTCGATCGGCTGTTCGCCGCGGCCGAGCTGAAGATGGGCGACAAGACCTCCGGCCGGACCGTCCGCATCACCCGCACCGATGGGAAGGCGCGGTGATGGCCCCGTCGTCTCCGCAAACCCCGGCGGCCCCGGTGGCGCCGCCCAATCTGAAGCTGCGCGCCCAGCCGCCGGGTGTGATGCGCCTGTCGAAGAAGGCGCTGACGGTGCTCGGCCTGGTCGCGGGCGTCGGGATCGGCGGCGCGCTGGTCTACGCCCTTCAGACCCGCAATGCGCATCCGAAGGCGCCCGAGCTTCTCAGCACCACGAGCCACACCACGGCTGACGGCCTGGCCAATCTCCCTAAGGACTATCAGAGCGTCCCCAAGCTTGGGCCGCCCCTGCCAGGCGACCTCGGCCGGCCGATCCTCGCCGCCCAGGCCGCCGGCAAGGACGTCCCGGCGCCACCCATGACGACGCCGGGCGCCGCGGCCCAATCGCCCCAGGCCACGGCCGCTCAGCAGGCGCGCCAGCAAGCCCTGCAGGTGCAGAGCGCGGCGCGGTCCAGCAAGCTGTTCACCAGCAGCGATGCGGTAGGGAGCCCGGGGGCAGGCGGGGTGACTCCGGTTTCCGAAGGCGCGTCGACGACAGCCACAGCGCTCGCCAATCCTGTGTCGTCCCCATCGGCGGTGCAGACGTCCGCGTCACAAACGGCCCAATCTTCCCAGTCTGCTAAGCGCGCCTTCCTAGACGCAGCGCCAGACAAGCGCACCGCCAGCGCCGATCGGCTGACCGCGCCGGCCTCGCCCTATGTGGTCCAGGCCGGCAGCGTCATCGCCGCGGCCCTGATCACCGGCCTGCGCTCGGATCTGCCGGGCCAGATCACGGCCCAGGTGACCGAGAATGTCTACGACAGCCCCACGGGGCGCACGCTCCTGATTCCGCAAGGCGCCCGTCTGGTCGGCGAGTATGACAGCCAGGTCGCCTTCGGCCAGGAGAGGGTTCTGCTCGCCTGGACGCGGCTCATCTTGCCCGACGGCCGCTCGATCGCCCTGGAGCGTCAGCCCGGCTCCGACGCCGCCGGTTACGCCGGCCTGGAGGACGGCGTCGACAACCACTGGGGCAAGCTGTTCCAGGCGGCGATCCTCTCGACCCTGCTCAGCGTCGGCTCTGAGGCCGGCGCCAGCGAGGACGAGAACAACCTCGCCCAGGCCATCCGCGCCGGCGCCGCCAACAGCTTCAGCCAGACCGGCCAGCAGATCGTCGAGCACGAGCTGACCATCCAGCCGACCTTGACGATCCGCCCCGGCTATCCCGTGCGGGTGATGGTGACTCATGACCTAGTTTTGGAACCCTATCATCAGTAGGCGGATAATATGGCGGACAAGCTCAAACTCGCCGCTTTGGCGGACGACAAGCCGGTCAAGATCACCATCGCCCTGCCGGCGGCGGTCCACGCAGACCTTGTGGCCTATGGCGTGTGTCTTGCCCGCGAAAGCGGCGCTTCGGAGCCAATCGAGCCCGAGCGTCTGGTTGCGCCAATGCTGGCGAAATTCCTCTCCACGGATCGGGCGTTCGTGAAGATGCGTAGGAAGGCGGGTTAGTCGCCAGCAGTCAGCGTATTCTTCAAGGTCGGCTTTCTGGCTGGCAGCGGCTAGCTGCATGCGACCCATTGCCGACTTTCAGAAGGTCAGTAATTCGAGCCTATCGCAATCCCAACGCGCAAGATTGCGATGCCCCCACAGGGTCGAAACCGCCCCCCAATTCCATTGCGAATCCGGTTCCCAGATCGTCCAGCCTGACCGGCCCTGCGCCGGCTGCGGCCCTTCCCGCCGCGTAGCTGGAGCGATTACATGGAAAACACCCCACCCAACGAGCCCCTGGCCTTTACACCCCGCCAGGCAGCCTGGAGCAGCCGCAACCTTTTGGCACCAGTCACGCGCCTAGAGCACATCCCGACAGATCGGGAGGCCTACGAGCCGATCCTGTGGAATGACTTGTGCTCGGAGCATGACTCTTGGGCGATGTACCTCCGCCTTAGGGCCCAGCACAGTCCGCTAAGCCCGGATTTCACGGCGGTTCTAGAAGCTTGGATCGCCGACGAGCGTAACCACGCCGAGGGCTTCGCTCGTCTCTACGAGCTGGTCTATGACGCGGATGAAACGGTGATCGCAGAGCGTCTGTCCCGGCGCGTGTCAGACTTCATGCCAATCGCACGGTGGATGACGGACGAGGCGGGCCTATGCCTGCTCTTCGCGTTCGATGAGATCGCAACGTTCCGTTCCTACGTAGCTGATTATCAATTCTACGACGCCTTCGGCCGACCTGAGCTATCGGAGTGGATCCGCCGGGTCGCCCGGGACGAAGGACTCCACTTCACCAACTTCGTGGGCCTGGTGCGCCGCAATCCGAGCGCGACACCGGAAACCTGCCGGCGGGTGGTGGATGAAATCCTAGAGTTCGACCGGAGCGGCCGCGCCTATGGAGCCACCTTCGTGTTAGACCACAAGGGGCCGCAGTTCACGGAGGCTTTCCTCGAAGACTGTGCCGCGACTTTGAAGCAGGCCGTCAACGCTTAACCAACGCGCTCCGCCGGATCTGAAGAGTTCTCCGGCAATTCGACGATCCCCAGAGGGCCACGAAGGTATTCGTGGCCCCCTTTGTCGTGCGGCGGCTCATAGCTGTTGTCGACGGCCTGCAGGATGGCGGCAGCCTTAAGCTCCATCTCCTCCGACCGGGCCATGATATTGGGATGGGCGAACTTGGCTAGATCCTTGGCAAGGGCGTCCGGCTCTAGGACACCGATGTCTACTTCCTGCCAAGTGTCCTTGGCCGCTCGGACGAGGACACACCGGCCGGTGATCGGCTGGAATCTCGAATTCGTCGATAGGTAGAGACCGCCCCACACATCACGATCTTCGGCTGCGAAATCCCGATTTACGGCAATGCACTTAAGCGCCTCCTTGAGGTTGGGCCGCCTACTCTCGCCGGGCAAACGCTTTCGTGACCCTGTTCCAGTGGAGCCGATAAAATAATGGGTGGTGCGTAGGGTCAAGACGAAGCCGCGAGTCTCTCGCAGAACGCCAGATGAAGTGATTTGGTAGTGGTTGAACTGATGGGCGTCGGAGCTGCGCGTCGGCGGGCGCAGCAACACTAAAAAGCCCTTCACAAGTCGGCGGTTGTCCGATGCCTGTCGGTAAACGAGAAAGCAGGGCTTCTGGTCGTCACCGGAGTAGAAGTCATCGATCAAGGCCTCGGTGGTGATCTGCTCGACCCCCATCAGGGTCGCCAGGCTTTGGCTCACCGCCCTCTCGGCCTCATCGATCTGACGATCTACGGTCCCTCGGAGCAATGGCCGAGCCGGAGTAGCCGCCTCGAAGGGCACCGGCAGAGGCTCGCCTCGAATGATGTGCGCCTCGACCACCGACACAGGATTGAAGATCGAGAGGAGCTCAGAGACCTGGGAGCTTGCGTGGAAGCGTTTGCCGTTCTCGCTCAGCCAGAGAAGGAACAGCAAGGGCAGCGGATAGGCTGGACGGTGCAGCACGCGATACCGGTACTTGCTGAGATCACTTGCCCGAACGACTGCTTCGCGGTTCTCGCAGTGCGGCTTCAGGACCGAGTCGTAAAGGTCCTGGAGTTCGGTGCAGAGATCTGTAGCCTGGACAAGTGCGGCGTCTTCCGAGGCATTGCGGCGCTGCTGACGGGCCGTCGTGGCGCCGACGATCTGTGGAATCATGATTGCAGCCGCTTGATCTTTGCAAGCCCAGTCGTCGAGCCGTCTGACCGTCTCCTGCAGCTCCGGCGTGGTCGACTTTTTGAGTAGCTTGAGAACCCCAACCATGCCCAAGCGATAACACGGTTCTAGTTGAGTGCGAGGGCCATGTGTAGCTAATGGCGAACAATGCAAAGCGGGGAGCAATCAGTCCCTAGATCGGCTCACCCAATTGGTGTTGCAGAGCCGGAGTTCGGTCGGTATTTCTACCCAGTTCCCGCGACCTAATTTCGGCGTCCCACCCCTCTTTGAAATTCGGAGAGTCTGCTTTCGGACACCATTGTGGATAAGCCGCATCTATTCTCCGATCCGATCAGAGCCAGCCGCTTTCCCAGATGTCCGCCTCATCGCCGCCGAAATGATGCGGGCGGTGCTTAGAAACCGCCTTAGCGCAGGGTTGTCCGTACTTGGCGACCATACCGCTCGGAAACGGACGGCGTCCCTATCGTCCGTCAACGGACGCAAGACGGTCTCGGCCGGAGCGGCCGCCAAGCCCCCGTCGAGCACGAGGCTGACGCCGTAGCCCAAGGCTACGAGGTTCAAGAGTGTCTCCTGGCTCACCGCCTCGCGCTCGATCCGGGCGGGCCGATTGGCCTGGGCGGCGCAAGCGACGACATGGTCGTGCAACTGCACGCCCGCCGGATCTTCGGAGAAAATGAACCGCTCTCCCAGCAGATCGGCCCACCCCAGGCTGTCGCGCGTGGCGAGCTCGTGGTTCTTTGGCAAGGCGACATGCAATCGTTCGCGCCAGAGCTCTTCCGTGTCGCATCCGTCTATGGCGCCGTCGCCCATGATGAACGCCACGTCCAGGCGATGCGCTCGGACCTCGTTGATCAGCGTGCGCCGCGCGCCTTCGCGCCAGCCTATGCGCACATTGGGATGGTCGCCGGCGTATCGCCGGATCAGCCCGCTCAGAAATCCGCCGGACAGCGAGGTCAGGAGGCCGATCCGCAGCTCGCCCTGCTCGCCACGCCCCGCCGCCCGAGCGCCGTCTATGGCGAGGTCGAGTTGGCCGAACAGCGCACGGACCTGGCGCAGAAATCTGTCGCCGGCCGTGGTGACGCGCACGCCTCGGGAATGGCGCTCGAACAGTGAGACGCCCAGATAGTCCTCCAGCCGGCGTATGCGCTGGCTTACCGCGGACTGCTGGACGCCGAGCGTGGCCGCAGCGCGCCGAAAGCTTAAGTGCTCCCCAACTTCCAGCGCGTGGGCGAGCGATCCAAGATCGACGGGCGAGGCATAGAAATCATCGACGACAGGGCGTTTGCGCGGTTCATTTTGATCATCGGCAAAGTAATCATCAGCGACAGGTCCCATTGGATCGAACCTAAGTCCGCGCGCCTTCGCCACAATTCCCCGCATTTGAGGGGTTGCCTTGGGGGCGCGGCGCGGGCGAGATTCGGGGCGCGGCGCGGCCGACATGGCGGAACACGACCGCGCCCATTGCCGGAGTCCGATGAAGACCAGCCTGGATCATTTGCCGCCCGCCAAGCAGCGCGAGCTTGAGCACATCAAGTCCGTGTTCATGCGAGAGTTCGAGGCGGCCATCGCCGGCGGCACGCAGCCCTGGCGGCGGAACGGCAAGATACTCAAGTTGATCCTGTTCGGCAGCTTCAGCCGAACGGACTGGGTGGACGAGCCGCAGAACGGCTACCAGTCGGATTGGGACCTCCTGATCGTCGTCAGCGACGAGAAGCTGACCGACATCGCCGACTACTGGTTCGTCGCCGAGGACAAGCTGCTCCGCGACCCGGAAGTCGGGCGGCCGGTCAACATCATCGTCCACACCATGGCGGAGGTGAATCAGGCCCTGTCGAAGGGGCGATATTTCTGGGTGGATATCATCCGTGACGGGGTAATGCTGCACGAGTTGCCAGGCTACCCGCTCGCGGCGCCCATGCCTCCGACGGCGGCCGACGCCTACGCGGCCGCAAAAAACCACTTCGGGACGCAATCGCGGTCGCTCGGGCAATGGCTCAAGCTAGCCGAACTCGCCATGGCCGAAATGCCGGCTGACGCCACTTGGGGCAACAAGGCCGCGTTCAATCTGCATCAGGCTGCAGAGACGGCCTACGCCTGCTTTTTGCTCGCTCAGACCTCGTATTTCCCACGCTCCCACAATCTCAAATTCCTGCGCTCGCTGGCCGAGGATAAGGAGCGGCGCCTGGTCGAGGCTTGGCCGCGAGAAACCAAGCTCGACCGCCGACGCTTCGAACTCCTCAAGCGAGCCTATGTGGAGGCCAGATATTCCGATGCTTATGAGATCAGCGCGGACGATCTGGCGGCGCTCGCCGCATCCGTCGGTCGGCTCCGGTCCATCGTGGACGAGGTCTGCCGCGAACGGATCGAAGCGCTGAGGCTCGAAGCTGAGACGCATAGTCCGTGAGCCTGCTG
>Ga0116231_10010979_pt1 | contig 14205 bp, 8 predicted proteins | sample S1TSphgellanicum_2_FD_89695 | JGI IMG/M metagenome (GOLD analysis project Ga0116231, IMG submission 89695) | Host-associated microbial communities from peat moss isolated from Minnesota, USA - S1T2_Fd - Sphagnum magellanicum MG | ecosystem: Host-associated > Plants > Peat moss > Unclassified... | reverse complement strand
CTACAGGGTTTCAGCAAGGTTTGCATGAAAGGAAACTACGGCAGAGGACAAAACATCTGGAGGCCGCCATTGCACAAAAGCAGACGGCTCTCGAGGTTCAAACATCTCCACGCTCTAAAATCGAGCTACAGGGACGGGAACAGTTCAACCCTTTTAACAAAGAGTTGCTTCTTGTCCTTTTCAGCTCTCCATCTTTTTCCTCCTTCTTCGTTTCCTTCTTTGTTTGTCTCCTGCTTCTTCTTCTTCTTCTTCTTCTTCTTCGTCTCCTTTGGTCTTACAAAAATCCCACGCACAGGCGGACAGGCAGGCAGGCAGCTAAACCGAAAGAGGTCTTTTCGGAACAGGAACAAAAAAACCGAAAAGACTTCAACAAGGAGAAAAGAAACCCATAAAACAAAAAGCAGAGAACGTCAAGAAGCCCTACAAAACACATCTACTGTAAACTGTTTGTTTCTGGGAGCAACAGACAGAAGAAACAAGCACAACAACATTTCCTCCCTTTTGTTGCATTCCTTCCTTGCTTCCTTTACTTGCTTCTGTTTGTCTATCTTTCTTGTTAGTTTTCTTTCTTTTCATCGGAGGAGTTTTTGTGGAGTTCCGGCTCGAACTTCTCCCACGAATGATGGTTCGTCCGTCACCAACATCAATAGCAACCCCCGTCCGTCCAAGAAAACAGCAAAACACACACACAACGACAAAAGAGTTCCTGCCGGACGGCAGTGCACGGTACTGACACAACAGACTCGATGGAGAAGAGGGGGAACCCTGACAACGTACACAGGAACTGGAAGAAGATAAGAAAAAGCCAGAAGCAAACAAAAATGCTCAGTAAATTGGTAAAATTTACTGATAATTATATTTTTAAGTGTAATAAATTCGATTAATTTTGCTTTAAAAAAATCATCATCGTTTTTCAAACCAAATTTCTGTTGAAATTTCGGATAACTGCACTTTTAATTGTAATAAATTCGACTAATTTTAAGAAAATCGTCGTCGTTTTTCATTGCAATTTTGAATTATTTCATTTTTAATTGTAATAAAATCGACTAATTTTGCTCCCAAAAAATCGTCGTCTTTTTTTCAAACCAAAAATTTTGGTAATTTTTTGGATAATTGTATCTCTAAATGTAATAACTTCGCCTAACTTCCAATTTAAAAAATCATCATTTTTCAAACCAGAATTTTGGATGATTGTATTTTTCGTCTAAAATTTGACTATTTTTTCCTTTTTTCTAAAAACATTCATCAAATTCTTTACATCACAAAATCTGAAAAAGAAGGAAAAAAATGACATTCTCCCTTTCTTGTTTTCCTCCCATATACAGGCCAGACTGAACCAACATACATCATCCACTGGATGCCCGTTATGACTCAGTTGTGGATGAACCTCAATTGAGTTCTGTTAAGAAGTAGGTTAAATATACAGGTAAATAGGTAGGAAAACAGGTGACTACAATATAAGTAGATGGTTTTCACTCAGGTAAACCGCTGTTTTTACTAGGTACCTATCTAGTACTAATCTGCTTTTCATCTTGTTAGTAGGTGGGTAAAAAAAAAGCTGAATTTAACCACTATGGTCAATCAAGAAACTGGAACCCCAACAGATAATTGTTTTTCGTGACAACTTTCCATCCATCGTTCGTGGTATGCTGGTTCGCTGCGACAGAGTGTTTGCCCGCCAGTTTGGCCATAGTAGTTTTTTTTTTTTGTTTTTTTCAAAAGAATCCCCCACGTTTGTTTGTATCTTCTGCAAACCCTACTTTAAATTCTTTTTTCTTTCTGTATTTCTTTCTTTCATTTATTTGGAAAAAAAAAACACACGAAGGTCCACATGTTTTGAAGTTCCACATCAAACAAACTCAAATAATTAAAACTAGATAATTATGTTTACTTGTGCCTAGACAGTTATGAGTAGAGTTAAGGCATATGTACCTTATACTTAACTGGCCAAGTTTATTGAAAAGCAGCCTTTTTCTTGCTGGCCAATACAGCCAGAAAGCGAAAATTAAAATTAAATATACTCAAGTCAAAGTTTATTTTAATTTTGAAGTTCTAAAATTTCTCTGTGTGGTTCCAGTAAGTGGCCAAAAAATAATAATAATAATAATAATAATATTTTCATACTTAGCTTGTAATCAAATTTGGCTAAATCTGCCTATGGATGATGGTTACGTTGGCTATATCACAAAATTGACCCCGCGCCCGCCCCCCCCCCCACCCCACTCAACATCAAGCACCAAGAAAACCCATTGGTGGCGCAGAGTAATAGTTAACGCTGTCAGGAAAGAAAGAAAGAAAGAAAAGCTAACCCGCACCCAATTAGGAAGCTTCTCAGGAAGTCGTGCCAGTAATTTTTCTTTTTCTTTTTTTCTTTTTTTTTTTGGAAGCACAACAACAGACGTGACCTTACAAGCCTTGGGCACCCCCCCCAAGTTAAAACTCATTGGCAAAGCCAGGAATTTCACCTGCACACCACTGGATTTGAAGTTCGAACCCAGGACCTGGGCCATACCAGCGAGCAAATCACCCCTGGTCACCGGGGGTCCAGTAAAAAAAAAATTTGAAGGGGGGAGGAGGGGTGACGGAAGGGGTGTTGGTGTGTTGTAAGTAGGGTTTAGGGTAGAAGCAAATCGTTTAGGGTTTAGGGCTTTGCTACCTAAATCTGGTAGCAAGCAATGGGTAAACAGATTTTGTGACTCTTAAGAAATGAAGGTAACTAACTAACAACTAACTAATTCCCAGTTTGCAATAACGACTTGAAATAAGAAGAGGTTTATGGTATAATGGCGCTGGACTTGATTTTTTTTAAAATACCGAATTTCCATGAAGTTCCCCAAAAAAATGAACTCGAAGTTAAATGCTAACTCTGAACACATAACCTGATTGTCGGGGGGGGTTTTGGTGACGTGACGTCACTGTATTCGTTCAGAGGTAACGGGTTACAAGTTGTAGTTGCCCAATACTGGGTTGACCAGACGGGTACATCAATCAATACTGACTACAGGCTCAAATCGGGCCATTGGTGTACTCACGGGTTACAGGCGCATGAAATCCTACCCGTCCACTAATCGTTCTGTCCGGTGACATCTTATGGCTCACCGGTTCTCTCCCGTAACTGGCCACAGCAGGGCCACTTTACATAGTCCATAATTGAATGTCAAATTTTGATGTCAGTGTTACTGAACTCATGGTTAAATGTTACCTAATGTCAGAGTTAAATGTTCTGCCAAGTTCTCACAAAATGAACGCTTTCACTGTACCACTTGGTGAAAACGTTTTGAGGGCCAAGAGTGAACCAGCACCCAACCAGTGCACCAATGTGGATGGATGATGTATTGATGGGTGCACCTTTTTCGTCCCTCCCTGTCCCTGGATTAACCAAGGTGGCGAACTCAAGTTGACCTTTTTTTTTGGCCCTTTCCTCAGCCCAGGTTAAATTTTTTTTTTTGGGGAACTTTTTTTTTCCTCACCCCCCACGCCTGCCCAGGTCTCACCTACCTTCATTTAGGCTACTTGCTTATGCACCCTGGCCTCCTCCCTCCCCCACCTACCTACTACCTGCTCACCTACACACCCATGTGCCTACCTTCCCATCAACCTACCTACCTATGTACTTACGCACTAAATCTACACCAAGCCAACAACGATGAAGGTCGATGAAGGTATTACAATATACTAAGTACGTTGCTTTGTTCTCCTTCCTACCTATCTCCCTAATAGACCTTGTAACTCTATGATTGTCAAAAACAAGGTTGCAATGACTCAACTAAAGGTATTACAATTAAACTAATAATTTTTTATGTAGCCCTATAAAACTCAACAATTAATTCCCATATAAAAGTAATGCAAATGAACTTGATATCTTTACTCAAGCCACATCAATCCACTAATGTAACCATTCTTGCAATACCCTCATTGAATTTCCTCACAATTATTAGATTTCAAACTTGTGCCATACCTTTAACACATCTTGCAAAAAACATATGGAAATGAATTAATTGTCGCACTGCCCTCATAAGGGTAATGCACACACACTAGATGATTTTTTTGAAATGCAATATTCTTAAGACAAAAGGAAAATATCATATTGCACTTGATTTATTTTTTTTAATACCCTTATTTAACTAATGCATGAACACAACAAATTTATTATAATGCAATACTTTCAATCCAATTAAACTAATTTCATCTCATCTAATTCAATAATGTAATACCCCAAGGACACATTGGAAATAACATATCCAACTTAATGCCCATATACATTATCCTCATCAAGGTAATACAAATGCACTGGATCATTTTATTGTTTTGCAAAACCCAAGTAGGTTTAGTTGTAACTATTTTATCTCATTTGTTTCATTTGTGCAATATCCTATGGACATATTGACAATATAATATCCAACCCAATTCACACATGCATGACCCTCATCAAAATGATGCAAATGCACTAGATTATTTTGTTCTTATGCAATACTCATGCCCAATATAATATATTTCACCTCATTTAATTCAAAAATGCAATTATTAGATTATTTTGGTCTTATGCAATACCTTCACGCCTAGGTTATATTTCATATCATATAATTGAACAATACAATAACCTTATGAACACATTGACAATATCATATCCAACCATATTTGCATTTACATTACCCTCATGAGGATAGTGCATATCCTCTAGATCATTTTGGTGTTTTGTGATGCCTTTAGCCAATTGAAATTATTTTATTTTATCTAATTAAAAAATGCAATACCTTAAAAACATATTGGAAATGACTTTTGTTGACCCTATATGCAATACCTTAATATGGGTATTAATCAATATGTAATTTATGGCCTCACATAATACTAAAGTAAAAAAAAATAGTTCAATTGTAATACCCTTATTTGGTTTATCCTATTCCTATTGAGGTTATGCAATACCATCATGGGTGTATTAAAGTTAAGTTTAGTGGTTAGGGTATTGCATGGACCAAAAAACGATCAAAACCAATGCAATACCGTTATGGGTGTATTAAATTTAAGGATAGGGTTGATGGAATATGTTTTGTTTTGTCTTGAGGATATTGCATAGCAAAAATGTAAAGGTAATACCCTCATCATGCATGTATAAACTATTTCAAAATTATAAATATGAAATAGGGGATTGTTTTTACGATGAGGGTATTGCACAAAATCATGTTTTTAAGCTTTAATGGAAACTTCCACAAACGTTTGGATTACAATTGCAATACCTTCATGTATTAACAATACATCTAAACGATTTTTTGTTTAATGCAAGATGCACATACATTATATATGGATGTTAATAACCTTGTTTTTGTACAAATAAAATTCAAACTTCTTACAAGTAAATATATGTATATAAGTTCATTTCCAATGCCAATGGGCTATATCCATGGAGGCTAAACTAATCTACAACAATGTGGCATGGAAAATTCATGAATGCCATACGCATGACACAAAATGTGTATTTGTCCAAAAATGGAATGTCAAGCTAGTTGCTCTCACCTTCATTCTCACTATAACTCTCATTGATAGATTATAATGGTAATTCATTTAAACTATGATAATGTGCCATTGTAATTTGTGTAAATTTGACATAAAGTCAAGTGTATAATTGTCAATTTGCCAAAATTATTTTCATCGAATTAATTATTAAGGCCTTTTGGGTGGTACTTCAAATCCAAAAGTGGATATACACACAAACCAATGAATATAATTTGGAAAACACATGTTTGAAGCATAATGAAAATTTGAAGTGAAAATTGAATGTGGTGGAACTTACTGGCCATGAATCATCTCCAATTCATGGTAATTCACAAGTCAAATGATCTCATTTTCATGGTCCTTTTGGATGAAGATCTTGTCCAATTTTGGCTATCCCAAACATCTTTAAAACCCTTTGCATAAAAGAGCTTGTTAACTCAAATTAAACCAGCAAAATTATCATCCTTCTTTAATTTGGCCATTACATGGGGAGGATGTTTAATAAAATGAAAAACTTGGAAGAAACGACTCTTACCAATGTGGGAATTGGCGTTAATTTTATTTGTAATCCATCATTTCACAAGTAATCCTACTTGCATGTGGCATGGGTCTTTGTTTGAGCAATTGCCCAACACACAAAGGATAGGTTTATCTTTTCCCACACACACACAAAATAGAAAAAATAATAATAATTAAAATTAAAAACCCCCAAAAAAATGTTGAGAAAACCAAAATAAGATAAAGAAAAAAACCAACAAGAATAAACAGAAATAAATTAGATTTTCAAAATTTATAGAAAAAAAAAAATAATAACATCAAAAACAAGAGAAACAACAAAAATTGAAAAAAAAAGAAAAAGAAACCCAGAAAAACATAAATTAAAAAACCCCCCCAAAAAATTTCAAAATCATTTTTAAAAATAGGAAAGCCAAAACAAGAAAAAAAAATTTAAAACACAAAATGAAAACTAGAAAATAAAACAAGGAATATAAAACTAAAATTTCAAGAAGTTAAAAAATAAAATAAAATAAAATAAAATACATGAAAAAAAATGAGGAAAAATCCAAAAAAACGAAATTTTAAAACTCCAAAAAAAAAATGAAGAAAACCAACAAAAAAAAAGAAAGAAGCAAGACATAAATAATTTTTTTAATTATAGAAAATGAAAAGGAAAAATAAAAGTAAAAATATAAAACTAAGTTTTTAAAGAAGTATAGAAAGGAAAAAATAAGAAATAAAAATAAGAGAAAAATAAAAACAGGGGGGAAACAATTCAAGAAAAAACCAAGGAAATATAAATTTTAAAACCCCGCAAAAACCAATCTTAACAAAACCAGCAAAAAAATCGAAAAAAAATAGAAATAAAAAATAAACAAGATCAAGATAAAAAAATTAAAAGGTACAAAAGTTTTTACATATATATAAAACCAAAATTTTAAGAATTACTGAAAATAAAATATATAAATCAAGGGGAAAAAGAAAAAAAGAAAAAAACATTCAAAAATTTTGAAATGCCAAAAAAATGGTATTAAAACAAACAACAAAAAAACATGAAAGCAAAAATTGAAAGCAAAAAAGAAATAAGATAAACAAATAGAAAATCCTGATGAAGGCACCAAACCTTTCCTGCAATCGAAAGTTCATGGCAATGGCAACAAACCTCTACTACCATTGTTGGTTTGTAAGGGCTAGACTACAAGAAACTAACCCCTTCCAATTGTTTCTCATGTTGTTTTTCCTTTTTGTCTTTCTCTTCCCTTTTTTGTTACTCTTGTTCTCCTCTTCAACTTCGTCTCTTTCCTCCCTTTTTTGTTGTTGTTCTTCTCCTATTCCACAACTCCACACACACACAAAAACAAAACCAATAAAGAAAAAGACAACAAAAACATCAAATAAAAATCACAAAAACCTCAAATAAAGCCACACAAAATAATAAATAGAAAGAAGAAACAAAGAAAGAAAAATGAAGAGGTCCCAAATAAAAAAGAATAAATCATGAAGGGGAAAAGGAAAGGGAAAGAGGAAGGAAGGGAAAAGGAGGAGGTGGAGGAAAAGAAAAAACTGACTGGTGAAGGTCAGGGTGTGTGAGAAAAACAAATGAACCTAAAAACTTATCCTAGGGTTGGGTTGAGTTCCATCCCATCCAAAAAATCCCAAAATGGGATTTTTTAGATGGTGCAATAGTGGGTGCCACATCATTCAAGCCCATTTTGAGAACAATTAGTTTGGAAAAACATTTGGACGGATTGTTAAAAATACCCATATGTGTTTAATTGTTCTTGTTTCATAATGACCTTCCTAAAAATGGGAAAATTACCTTATTACCTTGGCAAATTCAACACTAGTTATACATTATTTTTAGAAATGTTGAAACCTTTGCAAAAAATTTTGAATAAAAAATATTTGTGAAAGAAAATATTAAATCTTATCGAAATGAAAATTTCAAAATTAATTAATTATTTGACAAACATGTGTCAAAATTGCCAATATTTTGTGGTAAAACGTAATAACTAAATGGAATTACAAATCAAATTGCCCACCAATGTGAATCGTGACTATTATAATGTCACCTTGGCTAATTCCTTGATCCCTATGTCTATTCACTTATTTCCATTGTTTCATGTTTCATGTGTTGATTTGTGTTCCACTCAATACATCAAGTATGCTTAATATCACTAACTTACATGGGTAGTAGTAAAATAGATGTGTTTTATTTAACTTTTGTTTTTAACATTTGTCATTTTTTCATTTCTTTCCCTTTATTGGTCTACTTTTTTTCGGTTTTTTCTCAAGTTTTCACCACCACCACTTCTTCATCCCCATGACATGAGATTGAAATTATTTTGTTCTATTATATGTTTATAACATTGCATTTGCATGAAACCCTACTAAACAAATTTAAAAACAAACACCCATTGAAAGGGGAAAGGGGGGGTACACAAAGAGAGGATCAGTGTCCTACAAAGAAATAACACCTAAAAAGTGCAATGTAGCAACAAGAGCCACAAAAGATAAAAATGAGCACCTTTCAAAATAACAAACCTTCATTGTCACATTAAACATATCCAACAAGGAGATGGATAGGAACCTTGAAAGAACACCCAACCTAAAAGAGGTATCTCTAGCAACTATTATTCATTTTGAAATGATAGTAACTTGAATTTTCTATAATGCCATTGTTCATTTTGATATAACTAGTGTGGCATGTGCCATTGGCCCAAGTGTAAACTCGTTATAATGTCGGGTGGACATAACATATCACATTTTTTGCAAGGTATATTTATATCCCATTGCAAAAGCCTTCCAACAACACCAAAGGCACATCACAATTCCTTCTACTTGAATTCAAGTGTTACCACGTCCTTAACTGAATTTTCCTTCCAAAACTTGGTTTTTAAAATTTTATTTGAACTCTTAGTGACAAAAATCATTTAAAAATCAATATCTCTCACATTCTAAATCCAAATCTTACCAAATAAAATCCTACTCATCAAGATCTTTCCAACAAGACCAAAGGCACATTCCAATTCCTCTAAAATATTTAATTATGATTTAATTTAGTTTTTAGTGAAAAAATCATTCAATATTCAAAAACTTTTGCACCACAAGTTCAACCTTCATGGAACCAAGCCCATGCACCCCTCCTTGTCAAGAGTTTTTTAAAGACACCAAGAACACGATCTAAAGCATTTTGGTTCGGTGGATCTCATAACTTCAAAACAAAACAAAACAAATTACCTTCCTTCATAGATAGATAATAACTTTAACTTTTTATAAAGACATTGACACATTATACTTATAAAAATGAACGCAAAACCAACAAAGGAAGGTTTATAAAGCCCTTGGTTGACAATGCTTCATTAGTACATCAATTAATAAAATAATTCAACTTGACAATATAACCCTTATCTTATTTTTCCACCCCAACTTTTGCACTCCAAATACTCACCCCCACTAAATTGATTCAATAGTCCTAACGAATAGAAATCCCTTGATTACAAATAACATGATCATGTTTTCCCAAAAAGCTTTATGTGTTTATTTTTTAAGGTGTTTATAAAGGGAAAAAAACCTTGAAGTGGCACATGGGTTCATATGTGGCTTTTAGTGGTTAGTTTTCAAACAAATGGACTTTTAGTAATTCAACTAATAGCATTTGCTTCTTTTGCATATTTTTTGTATAAGGCCTTGTCATTCGCTTCAATGTGTTTTTTCTTAGTTATTATGCCATTTGATTTGTGATAAGCAATGAAAGTCTTGTGACAACTAGTGCGAAAAACCATAATTCCTCAACCAACCATCTCAATATGGCATATAATGTAATGCATGGTTTGGTTATGCTCAAAGTTAATAGGTTGGTTACTTTTCACCTTTGAAAATGCCCATGTTGAATTTGAGTTGTGTGGTTTCCACAAAATGGTTTGTTTCCTTAAATTTTCCATGTGCAACTTTGAAATGCATACACCATCACCAGCACCAACCAAAGAAAAATCTTGTTCCCCACCTTCACCATGACCTATTGCAAATTGTCATCAAATTTGTTATTATTAAAACATCTTGCAAGTTTTTGTGAAGGACCAATGTTATTAAATTGTATTTCTTACAACATGTTGATAAGCCATTTTAAACCAATATCGTAGTACACAAATGGTTTCAACATAAAGTAAAATTTTTTTTATTTTGTTAATTTTTTTTTAAAAAATTTACTACTTGCGCCAAGATTTTAATAATTATAATAAAATCACATTCTAGAGTATTTTGATTGTCAAGTTCGAACTTTAAATTTGCAACTTTTAGGATTGAAGAATGTGACAATCTAAACACATTTAAATGGTCTTACAAAAACAACAAAATAATGTTTATTAGTTTATATAAACATCACTTTCAAAAAATTTCAAAATATCAAAACAACCTATGAAAGTTAAAATTTGAAAATTAATTAATTATTTTATAGTTTGTTGCTAAATCCATCGTGTACTATGGTATAATACATTTTTTTGAAAAAATGGGTGAAAATATTTTATGAAAGGAAATGGCCAAGGTGAAAAAGCTTTATATAGTTTGACTTTGAGTTCAATGTTAAAAGCAAGAGGTGAGAAGTCAGCTCGTAAAATTGAAAGGTGAGAATTTGATTTCAAATGTGAAAGGTGAAAGGTGATAAGGGGAAATGCCACAACACAAATTGAATCTTTAACCTATTGTTGAAGGCGATAGGTGGGGCCATTTGAATTAATTGTGCACTATGCATTAGAAGCAAAAAAAAAAAAAAAAAATTCATAGAGAAAAAAACCTCATTGTAAACCCTACACATTCTCAACTAAAAATCTTGTAATCATTTGAATGTTATTTTTTAAAACACACGGATGCACTAAACACAAATAGACTTTAATGCAAGTAAGGATACATCAATACAAATATGGAATGGACAAGCAATCAATGTTTACTTTTGTCAATTAACAATCTCCCACATTTATTTGCACCACAAGAATATCGAAAATTGTAATCAAAGCTCTTTTTCATCATTGAAAACTTACTTGATTCAATAACAAAATAGGTGGTAATGATATGGGATGATCACAAAGTTTGTTTTCACATTCATTATCACTAATTCTAATAAAACAAAATGACATCAACAACCAAATATGGAAGTTCAAATCACAATCAAACAATATGAACATAAACAATGGAAAGTGTAAGTTGCCAAACTTTTTGCAAAACCCTAAACCTTATTTAAAACGGCATGAAAATGGGTTTTTGAGTTATAACCTTGATGGTTTTATGCATGGGGTTAGGTTTAACCTTTGTTTTGGGTCAATTTTGTGTTGTTCAACTTGTAACCGAATTTCAATTGCATGGTGTTAAACTATGACCATCATGTTTAGATATTGTTGCACAAGGCCAATTCATAGTCGAAGTTGCAACCAAATTCAATCGTAAGCCAAACCATGAGCCTTATCCAACCCTTGTCACACAAAGGTGGTCAATACTGATGTTTTTATATTCATTTTTATGTGTAACCATAAATATAAAAAATTGATGAAATCTTGTACTTCATGTTTGTTTCACAACAAAATTTGGTTAAATCTTTCTAGTTAAAATCCCCATTTTTCCTACAACCTCTTAGGGATAATCACCATTTAAACAACATTTAAAAATTCCAAATAAATTTTTGTTGTTTAATAAACATTTTTTCTTGTCCATGATTATTTTTTATTTGATTAGAAAATTCACAAAAAAATGGAAAAAATTCCAAGTAAATTTTGTTGAGTTTTTGGAGGGGAAATTACCAAATTACTTATATGAAAAATTTGAAAAAAAAAATTTGGTCCAAGCTTTGTTGGTCACAAGTTGGAAAGGTTACAAATTATGGGTGTGTTAGTCTAGCTTGTAATCAAACCTATCTAACTTATAATTGAAATTTGCAACTATGCCAATTGCCTATAAGGAGAGAAGGGAGGAGGGATGAAAACGTGGGACTTGATAAAAGCATCATTTTCACTCATTATCCACACTTTCTTCTTCATCACATGAAGACTATGATTATGTAAGTAATTATTGCCTTACACTTGGAAGAAAGTGTTCAGTTCTTGAAGGTTGGTGATGATCATTTTTTATTTAAAAAAAAGGTTTGCTATAGATTTCACTACTAAGAATGTAAGTTTAATTCATTAGGAATTTCACTAACCATTTCGATGAAATCATCATTAATTCCTTAGACTAAAACTATCATGAATTTACCATTTTTTTATTGATTAACAATCGGTTGGTACAAAACATAATGAATTCATCAAAGGTTAATCATTTTATTTTTTTTAATGTGGCATTAATTTATTTTTTAAAATTAATTTCTATGAAAGTATTATGTATTTTATTAAAATATTAAAACATGGTTTGTATACATTGAATGTATGCTCTATATAACAATGCATAGAAAATTATGAGACCTTACTAATAATGATGACCCATACTAATACACATTTTACACTTTTATTTGATCATGTGCCTTGTTTTTATGTGTTTTGTACATATGTGTCAATTGTACATCACATTTTGGCTTGATGTTTCAACATTGTTTCAACATCACACATTATTTAAGGGTGCAGTTACAATAACACATACCATAGCAAGTGTAATGCTTGTTTGATTTTTTCATGTTTTAAAGTTGTAATTTAATTTGAGGTTGAAAGTATAAGATTTGCTTATATAACTATATTTTTAATATATCATGTGAACATGTGAATTAATTTGAAATTAATCCAATGAATAAAAAATCAACAAAAACACTTATTAAACACTATAACACTTGATTTTAAGTAGTAAAAAGACTTGTAAACAGATTCCAATTTTTTTGAAAATGACATATTTTGCCAATTTTTTAACATGAACTTTAATGAAATAGTATGAAGATTTTTTAAAAATAAAAAATAAAGATGTTTTCGAAGATTTTTCAAGAATATTCCAATAATATTTAAGGAATATTCCAGGAATATTCTAGAAATATTTCCCCAAAAGCAATCACAAAAATAATCGAAAGGTAGGTGGGTGTGGCTCGTGTTATCCCATTTGCACCTTTAACACATGCTTGTAACGTATTATTAGTTGACCCAAACAAATAACTATTTATTTTAATTTTATGGATTAAAAAATAATAATAAAACATTTTATGCCACAATGGCATTTATATTGATCAACAAACGTGTCGTCCATTTTCAATTATTATCTTAGATTAAAAAATTTACAACATTTTCAACTTGAAAAGTATGATGAAATATTGTTACCGTTACTGTGATTGAATGAATGAATGTGTCAATTTAATGAGTCTTGTAAAAACATCAACACACCTAAATATAACATCAAGAGCAAGATTCTTCCAATGTTTTTTTTTCTGTTCCTTTAAATGCAACCTTAATTTTAACTATAAAGGCTATTCCTACATGTGTATACCCTATGTTTTTTTTAAGGCCATCAACATAACTACCAAGTGAACGTGGTAGATACCAACTATAGTGGTTCATTTTTTGCATCCTTATGACCTTTTGTAGAATTTATTTTATTCAAATGCCACAAATGCATTGTAAAATCATCAATTTGACCAAAATATTTATGGATTACAATTACCAACTTCGATATAAATTTTTTATTGAGGGGTCATATTCAATAAACATACATTAATCATATAATAATAGACATTTAAAGTGGACATATGGATTATAATATGGGTTCTACATTAATATTCAAATTCATTTTTTGTTACTATTTCATTACAATATTTTGTATAAGGATTCAACATATGATACATGATGGAAAAAAAAATATGGATTGAAAAAAATTAACACAAAAATTTTAACCAACAAATAACTATGGAATTTTAAATAACTAGATTTGGACTTAATTTTCAAAAGTTTCAATCTTGGTCTTTTTTTATTGGATTGATATTTTTCCCCCCCTAACATGTATGGTAAAGAGTAATCTAAATGGGCAACCTTTCACATGGATTTTATTAATTGATTAATCACCACATAGGGCCCACACAACATTGGTTTTTAATGTATTTTTTCCATTCTATGTTAAAGTATGGATTTTATATGGACTCTTGTGAGCTCTACCGACATGGCCATGGCTAGTAGTCTCAATATTTAAAAATTGGGTTAGGAATATGTGAGTGTGGTGAAGTTATTAGGGGGGTTTAACAACTTTGTGTTAGAATAGGGGTTG
>Ga0116231_10010978_pt1 | contig 14205 bp, 8 predicted proteins | sample S1TSphgellanicum_2_FD_89695 | JGI IMG/M metagenome (GOLD analysis project Ga0116231, IMG submission 89695) | Host-associated microbial communities from peat moss isolated from Minnesota, USA - S1T2_Fd - Sphagnum magellanicum MG | ecosystem: Host-associated > Plants > Peat moss > Unclassified... | reverse complement strand
AGAGAATCTAAAACAAAAAAAAAAAAACACCCAAAAAATACTACCCCCCCCACCCCCCCCCTGCCGGGGGGGGAAAAAAAAAAAACAAAAACAAAAAAATTTCCAAAAACAAAAAAACAAACCCCCCCCCCCCCCCTTTCACACCAAAAGAAAATGAGGTCCCCCAAAATAAAAAGAAGAAAATTCAAAACCCTCAAGTTTTTAAAAAACAAAAAATCCTCCAAAGTTCACAAAATGAAAATTGTTTTTGGAAACAAAAATTACAATAAAAATGGACATTTGGAACCATCATAGTGAAGACAAAATAAAAGGCCAAAATCAAATTCAAAAACCCCATCCCCCCATAGAAAAATAAATGAAGACCCCCAGAATGAGAAGAAAATAATTGAAAACTCCTAAACTAAAAAAATAATAAAATTGAAAACTAGGCATGTTCACAAGATCAAAGCCAAAGACCCCCCAACTTGATATTAAAAAAAACCCCAAATTACCCAAAGTTGAAAAAATAAAATTGAAGACCCATTAATTGCCCAAAGTTTACAAAAACTTGAAGAAAACAAAATGGAGAGGACTTCGAAAGTTGATAAGAACAAAACAAAAAAACCCTAAGCTCACCAAAAAAAAAACTTAAGTTCACAAAACAAAATTGTGAAGATTTAATGGAATAAAATTTAAACAAATACACAACAATATACTTGAGATAAAGTGGTTCATTAATATACATTGAGAGAGCTTAACAAGGAGCAAGAGTGAGATGTGGGTTCAAATCTCCTAGGCTACATAGGATATTGCTTATTAAAAGACAACCTTAGTCTTTTACTCCCAAGGGTTTTATTTCTTCACTTTTCTAGTTCATAGGTTTTGACTTTTCCCCTTTTCTAGATGTTAGGGTCATCATTTAAGGTTTTTTGTTATTATGGCTACCTAAGGTTTTTTTGGGTTTTATAAGGTGGTTACATAAGGTTCTTTCATTGAGATCTTCATGGACATGTCATTGATACAATGCGTACCCCCACAATCACCGTCAACAATAAAGGAAGTTTGTTCAAAACATAGGTTGAATTCATAAAAAAAGGTTGTTTTTTACATTTGTAAAACTTCTCTGTGAAGGCCAAAATAGATTATGACAAAGGATATTTTGATTGGATGATTGAACTTTCCACAACCACAAAAGTGACAACCATTCCAACATTTGATCCTCTTGTGAAGTTACATTTTATGCCAAAAAACATCATTCATAGTTTTTTTGGTCACATGCTCCAACCCTTTGCTACAACCACCATTACTTTTGTTATTATTGGAGTGTGTGGTGAGATTGATAGCAAGTTTGAACTATTGGTTGCTGATGGGAACAATCCAGAAAACATTCAAATTGTAAGTTTTTGAAAATCAATTTTTTTTAAAGACATTACTTTTGGTTTCTTCTCATTTAAACTTATGGTGCATTTGTTTTGGTTGTAGGTGAATTTTGTTACCTTGTTTCATGCTGAGTTCCACAACTGGCAAAATAGTTTAAAAAAGGAATACCTACATTTTGCTTCGTGAAAAATATTGCTTGTAGCAACAAGGGCAATGTGCGTGTGTTCACCATCGCTTCATCCATCATTGTTCTAATGTTATTAACTTCATTGCAAAATAAAATAAAAAAGGTCTTCAATCTCCATATCAAACTTGATTTTGCCATAACTCACAAGGTTAGTCTCATTTTATTCTTTTTCATTGTACTTTAATATGTTAGAATTGATCTATTTTAATTCGTTATAATTTTCTTAGATTTTGATCTAATCTAATTTGATATGATATATTCAACTTTCTAACACTTGATTTTTTTTAGTAGGTTGATGGGTGTTTGATGGTCATAATTCCTTTCACTTTGCCCTATAAATGAGTTTGCTCCAAATGCAAACTTGGTGATATTTATTGACAACCCTCTAATTTTTGCAATTTGTGTAAAGTTGTTGCAACATGCACTTTTGATATTCACATCAATACCACAATTGAGGTCATTATGGTCCACCATGCATTTCCCATGTCAAAATTCCTTGGTTGTTTCCCTTGTTCAAACTTCAATAAGAGGATTTTATGGCAAAATATTCTAGTGAAAAAATGTTTATGATCGAACTCCTTGGAGATTTGAAAGTTTTTGGTACTTTCCACTTGAGTCCAATTGGGGAACTTGTTGGATACAATGAGAAATTCCAACCTCAAGGAGTTGTAGAGGTTGTTAGAGAAATTGTTAGAGATTTTTCTTGTGCTTGAACTTTTTTGGGATTTTGCTTTCATCAATATATTTTGTATTTTGTATGTAGTTCACTATTTTTATATGTAGATAGATCTTTACTAGATATTGTAAGGCCACACCTTTAAAGTTTCAATATGACCATATTTTTTCCTTATTGCTGATTTTTAAATTCATTTCTAACTTTTACCAAAAAATTGACAGAATCATTCACATTTTCAATACCTATCTCCATACCAACATATCAACATCAACATACCACATACCAACATATCACATACCACCACTACTACAAAACATGTCCTTAAACCACTCAAGATTTCACCTATCATCCACTTGGAAAGAGTCTATTCCACTTTACTAGATTTTGGGCGGAAACCCCTAGTGGTCTAAAACCCATGGCAAGGTGTCCACTATGTTTCCACTATCCATCAACTTTGTCCACTTAGTTCCATTGGTTTTCACTTGATTCACCACTTGTAGAAGGTTGCGGGTAATTGTTTTTTTTACATGCCCATCCAATGCATGGGCATTGTTTGAATTTATGGGGTGGATGTAGAGTATGATTGTGGTCCATTTGGTCGTTGTGGAAGGGGCAATAGTGGAGGAGGGTTGTCATATTTAGCTACATGTATACACCTATATTCCATTGAAGCAAATATCTAACATTAACATTAAGCATGGCCCACAAAAAGTAGGCCCACAAGGATACCATGTGATGTATAACGAATTACAAGTAACGAACTACATATTATTGTATTGTTGAAGTAGGTTTAAAAGGTTGTGAATTAACAATAGGCCCCAAACAAGTATAGTAGATGTATATTTGATGTAGACATTTTTTGAATAATATACCAATTAAAGGGATCAAAATACATTTTAAAAAAGTATCAATGTCATGGGTGAAATATGACAGGTGATGCCATTAAAAAATGGGCTTATGCCAAGGACAATCCTACATTGATAATAATTGATGGATATAATGTGTAGCCATATTAAAGGACAAAATGGTTTATTCAATAACCATAGTATGAACAATGCCTTGTATAGCCAAGTGGACTTGTAGACATTAATTATTAATATAGATCCCAGTGATCCAAAACCATGTCCAATGGTTTAAAAAACCTCTAGTTAACACCTATAACCTGAAAAAAAAAAGATCAAAATGGACATTTGCCCATGATGCCATCATCCATCTTGAGGCATCAAATACTTGCACCCCCAAAGGATTAAATATTCTCATTGGTCTTGCATGCATCTTCAAGAGTTGTAATTAAAAGGTTGCGCCTTGATTCATATTGCATGACGGGTGTAGAGGGGTGGAGGACTTGTGTCACTTGCACCATTTGTTCACCTTCCCCACATAGGGCTAGCAATTCAAGTCTTGATTTACTTCATGAGCCTTTGCACACCCCAACAACTACCTCTACCACAACAATGCCACAGAAGCATGGATGTAGCATTGTGTAATTGGTGCCAACCTTGAGGGGGGCCTGCATGAATGTACATAATTTCCAAGGTTAGGGTTAGATGCATCATTAACTTGGCACCTAGAAAATAAATTGAGGGGTTTTGAAAATGAACATTTCCATTAAGTTAGAATTTTAAAAAATGAAGGAAGGCTGCCAACTTACAAAATCATCTTGAGGATGTAAAGAAACAACATGTTGCCCTTTATCCTTGCTTGCTCTTACCAAGGGTGTAGGGGGTCTTCGAGTGGCCTTAGCTTTTGGCAGTTTGAATGTTGCATCAGGTAACCTTTTTGAGGTTAGGCTTGAATGCTAACTTGTTTGTTGACCTCCGTGTACCTTGAAGGAGAACTAACATACCATAATATGTTACCATCCCCTTTGCTTTCTCTTTGATTGGGATTGCCATTATGGGCATTGCCTTCTTCATGAATTTTTGCTACACCTTTATGCACCACCATAGCCAACTCTTTTGTGTGTTGGGGAATTACTTCATAACTTTAGGTGCATTGACATCAATTGCTAGCACATCAGTGACCACTTCCTTAGAAGTTGCATCATCCATTTCCCCAACACATCAACATCCTTACTTTTAGAAGATCCTTTCATTTCCAACAAGCAATGGGCATGACTAGCCTTTCTTCGCCTTTGTGTGGTCGGGTATTTTTCCAAACCATTGATTCTTTTGGGCCACAACAAGAAGGCAATATGAAGATTTGGCACTAGAACCATTATCTTCTGAATAGTCAATCAACTGGGTGTCTCCCAACATCTTTGGCCATATGGGTGCATAGCCCAAGTCATCCATCTATGACCTTGTTGGAGCCTCATCCCCCTTGCTTTGAACAACTTAACATGTAGGATAATTAAATTCTAATGGGTTAGACTCATAGTTTATTGGAACAATTTGGGAAGGTGCAAGATGCAAATCATTAACAACACATGTATTTTATTAATTCAAATAAATAATTAATAGTTATTAATATTTTTTGAATTTTAATTATTTGATTTATATAACATTTATGACACATCATTATCAATTAACACTTATGCTAGTTTTTGGTGAAATAGACAAGCCATATCAACAAACAATTACTAGCTTTTGAGTCAAAACAAACATGTCATGTTGTATAATATTAATCATTTAGTCAAAGCCTAGAGACTAAGATACCCTTTGTGCTTATCCCAAATGATTGAGTATTTTCATTAGTATAGTCATCTTGTCCAAAGTCAACATGTGACTAAAATTCAGTCATAAAAATCAACATAAAAACCATGCTTTTGTAGTAGTGTATTATTTTAGAGGTTTGTGATAGTTGTGTTTTAAAAAAACAACACAAACAAGTAACACCCAAGGAAAGTCTCACAAGAGTAGCTAAATAAAATGAATTGATGCATGTGGATTTGTGTGGGCCATTCAAGCATTCTTCCTTAAGAAAGTCCAAATATCTTTTGATTTTTACAAACAATCATTTTGGAAGGACATGGATTTTCTTTCTATCACAATCCTTCAAGGTCAATGAATTAACTCACTTCAAAACATGTTTACATTGGTACGCTTTCAAGGCTTGGTCAATTGAAGGTGTTTGGTTGTTTAGTCTACATTCATGTACCCAAGGACAAAGCTAGGAAGCTATGTCCTAGCATTGAATGAGGTGTTTTTGTGGGATAGGATGATGTTTCCAAGGCCTACAAAATTTATAATCCATTGTTGTAGAAGATTGTTGTCACAAAGGATGTGATCTTTGAAGAATTTATCATGGGAGCACCTAACCAAACGGAAAAGAAAATACTAGGAAGGAATAGTTGGTGTGTAGACTTTGGAAAGTCTTGTATAGGCTTAAATAGGCTCCACAAGCCTAGTATTCCAACATAGACTCCTTTAATAGACATAGTCTAACATGTAGTGAGTTACCCCACAATTTCTACTATAATGTTTCAAACTAAGGTTTCATTACCATATTAATTTTGCATGTTGATGATGTGTTACTCATTGGAGATAATACCATTAAATTACTTTAGATTGGAGATATAATTGAAAAAGAAATACAAGATGTCCTATTTTCGATTAACAAAATTGTACATAGGAATAGAATTTCTTTATTTCCTTGAACACATCATGCTAATTTAGCACATGCGGCATGTTGAATCAATGTTAGTGAGATTTTAGATATCAAGCTACCATTTTGTTGCCACACCTATGGAAGAAGGAGCTCAATTACTTAATGACATGGGTTCGGAATTGGTAGATGAAATAAAATACTAGAGAGTTATAGGAGGTTTCATATATTACACCATTATGCGTCTAGATCTATCATATTATGTGAGTTGCATGAGTAGATTCATCTCAATTCCATAGAGAATGCACATAGTTGTTGCAAAGTGGATTCTCAAATACATCAAAGGAACCACAAATTATGGAATGATGTTCATGTGAGATGGAAGTGATGGTTCAATTTTTTATGTTGGCACAAACTGGGCAAGGGACTTTGACGAGAGCAAGTCCACAATAGGTTGATTCTTCAAGTTCCATGACTACTTAGTGTTGTGGAGCAACTACTTTACCACCCACAATGGCATTGTCTACAATAGAAGTTGAATATGGCGCTTTCATGAATGTTCCAAGAAAAGTGACTTGGTGTTATGTGCTTTGTTAATATAATCACAAGCAATAGGAGATGAGCCTAGTGTGATATGATGTGACAACCATAGTGCATTGAAAAAACTTGTGAAAAATTCAATTTTGATTGCGAGGACTAAATACATAGAATTATAACATGACTTCATTCATGAAATTAAAAACACATGTGCGAAATAGTATTCTTGGAGTTGATTCAACAATTTAAGAATATTAGGTTTGAAAGGTGTGAGGGACAGTGTTAACATTAGTTATAAGTTTCACCATACATTAGGACACAAGAAAATTGAAACTTGAGGAAAGCTTTCCTAAGCCAGAGCACTACAACAGCAATGACATGGGTTGGTATGCTCTTAATATATATTGTGGTTTTTCATTATTAATCTCTCATCTTAAGGATATCACAGCCACCTGCAACATCACCGATGGTTCTAAAGTTCTTACCTACTGGTAACTGGCCAAGAGAATCTTCCACATGCAGTTGAACTTCCTTCAAGTTCAAGTTCAAAAGGAATTCTCTGAAGCATGCAAGAAATAGCATTAAACAAAGGTATACTACAGTGGCAGTCATCGTCTTTCTTTCTTTCCCAATACACTATCCACTGAGATCAGTACCTGATTGAAAGCTCAGTGATGTTCTCTACAGTATCTGCAGACTCTAGGAGATAATACACAACCCTAATTTTAGCATCTGCCTGACAATCCCAATCAAGACATCGCATCAATCTCTTGGTTTACCACTTCACATGGACAAGTCCCTCTCTGTAGAAGTAGGGCACTTTGGAAGGCTTGACATACATGCAAAGTAGCACATGCCAGCATTTCAGCATGCTTCATTCTTCAAGTGTAACTTAGAACAAAATTTGTTGGTCACTATGAACAATTATTGATTCCACATGGGAACCCCATCTTACCCCTCATGAACAATGCCAGTTGTATGATCATCCATAATGTGAAACACCCACATTTGCTGAAAACTTCACTCTGGAGAGAAAAAGTGGAGAAATTCACCTACAGATTGACTTGCTACTTAAGCTGAGGGTGAATTGGGCAGACATGAAAACTGAACACAACACAGTCCTAACAAAGCACAGAACTTGGAATAAAATCCCTTTGTCAAACATCTGTGAAAACACAAAAATCCCAATTCCATCAAAAGGATCTATGATCATGCCATTTTGCACTCATAAACATACAAACTTGCTCTAACCTCACTGGCAAGTAGAATCTCACTAAATCAGGGGTTGCAAGTAAAACTACCAAAATTCAGAATATCAATCTCCATGAATTGTGTACCGCTCCCACCTTTTTGTTGGATCATATATCTGTCACACAGTCCAGGTTCAAGCTTCAACTTGGGATCCATTTGTGACAATGTTACAACACACTCTTGCAAGTTTCAAGATCAGCTTCATCCACACTTCAAAACTGAAACTAGATTTGTAGATAAGCTCTGCACATTACCATGAAAAGGCATCCTTAACTGTGCTAGTACAATTAGAGTTTCCTGATTTTTGGGAATTAACATCCACTAGGTAACAACAAAAACTATAAGGTGATCACCATAAGGATTTTGATTGCATAATCAGATGGAAATCCCTAAATGTGTGACTAAAAACATAGCAAGACACTTCCAGTCTTGTATTAGTCTCAGGTATTCTGCAGTCCGGCAAAAATTTCTGTCTCCCCTGTTAAGCTGGGAAGGTCATGTGTTTCAGTGAAGAGCCACTACAATTGAAGAAAAGTGGTCTGAGCAGGCATTGAACCTGCTGGCATCAAATGGTCCAGGAGAAAACTGGTCTGCCACATTGAGCTCATACATTGCACTGAAACCTACTATAATTGAAGAGAACAAAAGTGAGACTAATTTACACACAAAAATTCCCAAGCTAGGGCTAAATCAATTTGGGGTTAAAGTGTTACCTCCCATCGTGAGGCTGGAAAAATGTGCTTGTTCTTCTCATACCAATGCCGTTCCACAACTTTGCCAGCATGTGACTGAACACAGAAAAATTTAACTACTTAGTATCTTCTCAGATTTTATCTCATGTACCCAAATGGATCCCAAGTTGAAGCTTGAACCTTTTTCACTCCAGTTTAGTGCGTGATGCACACAAGGATGAAGGTGACCATTGGGACAGCAATCTTCTCACACTAGCCATCTGTAACCTGCTTTATCTATATACTCCCATAAAGAAACATAAAGAAAACAGGAAAAATACCTCATCCTTCTCAATTGTAGCATCTGCAATTGTCCGAATGTCTTCATGAACATCAAAGTGAAAGAGCTGCAAGCATGCAATTCATTGGCATTCAATATGAGCTATATGTTTCAATCAATCTGTTGAACTCAAATGCACCTAAGCTAAAAGCTTGCAACAGTCTGCACGAGATAAATGTTGAGATAGAAAAATAATTTCTGCCTGAAGCCTATTGAGCAAAATTTCTAGAGTATTTTGTAGAAACTGCAGAAGTGAAATTTTCCTCACTTACCGGCCCGCTTTTGCCTCTTGCCTTGTTAATGATAAGCTCGTAAAAGGTGTGTTGCTGTGCATCCAACATTACAAAAACAAAGTCTTTCACTCCCTGTCCAAAATGGCTTATTGCAGTCTATGGTTTAAGAAAAATGTATCTAAGAAAAAGGCATAGTTGATAGGAGGAAAATACTATATACATATGCAAATGTATGTATTTATGTAAATTGATATCTATACATCTGTCTGTGAATGAGATTGCCAGAGAGAACTCCACAAGAATGCTTTGACTGTAACTTTGTGCCAGTTCCATGTGAACCAAAACTAACATAACAAGCATGAGTGCAGTCATAACCTAGTGAGTCACTTGCAAAGTATCAGACCATGATCATCATGGATGGCAGTAACAAGCTACTCCCCACTGACTCCATCAGAAGTCAATAGTGGGCGTAGATAAATATAGCATAATCTGCTCAAAACTTAGGGCAAACAATTGTACAAAATCCTGCATCCTGTTTCTCACATTTCCAGAAGCAACACAAAGTCACAATGTTGGGTTGCACTCAAGGCCTAGCTAACTGAGAATGAAAGGAAAGTAAGAAGATAGAACTGTTGACACTTACATGAGGAATGATTAGATCTTCCTTGACATACAGCAAGTTTTCAACTGAAGCTGTACGAATTTCTCGAAATTCAGCTGCTAACTGATGCTGTACTGCTCGTAAGAATTCAGCTATGGAGTCTCCTTTCCTGACCTGCAAACCAACCGAGACACAGACTCTCAGAGAAATGGATGACAGATCTGGACACCAGATCCACTCCAAACCCAAACTGATCTGAGAGAGAATCAAAGCAAGTAATGCAGGAAAGTACAGTAACAATATTTTGAAAGCCAGGAAAACCTGGAGGACACGTCGATGACCGGCACCATCCCAGTAACTGTATGTTATCTCCAGTGGTTCATCTGCATATGAACACAGAGAACTCAAGGTATTAACTGTGGAGGCCAGGATCCTGAATATAATACTTGGATTTAGAACTTGACAGAATCATAGTTCCCATTGAATCAGCAGACTTTAGAAAAATGATAGTTCCTGATTTTTGTAAAATTAAATGAATTCCTCCAGACTGTGGTAGCATGCAGCTCTGCACTGTTTTTTGGAGCTGCAACGCTTCAGTGACATTACTGAAAAATGGTTCTTGAATACCATCACTCCATCCTAATCATGCAACCTCATCCACTAAGATCCCATAATGTCTGCCAAAACCCAGATACATTATTGGAGTCTCACTGGTACTGTCTAAATGAACAATTTCCATCACTTATGAGAAACAATGTCTGAATAGAAAAAGGGAGGAAAAGGAGAGGGAAAAGAGAGTGTACTGCGAATGCGTTCCTGCTCAGAGAGCCATTGCTTGCGAAGGCGCTCCCTCTCTGCTTGTTCCTCAGCCTCACGCTCCCTGTAGTTACACTCTCCCCACCCTTCACAGTATAATCAGAATTACACATCCAACATAGCCCAGGATCCATAACTTCTTGTTGATGAAAAAAGGGAAAGTTCTGTCATAACCCACCCCCAAATTGCCATCATAAAAGGACATAGCAAATGTCCAATAACTATAACATACTGGGGGTTAACCTGATCTGGACCACTTAAACACTGAAAAGGAGATTCTGCTGAAAAAGTCGGGATTCTCTTTGTGGTCAGCTATCCAAAGTTGTTCTATGAAACTGGACCAACAAGTTTGACTCACAGCCATAGATTTTCCAAATCCTCCTACACTCATAAATTTGTTTGACAAGCCTGAAGGTTAGTTAAAGACTAAGAAAAGTTTTATCTGTCGTACCTGTCAGGTAAAAAGCTTGTCTCCACTGCTGGGTTTTTTCCAAATTTCCCTAGCTTCTGCTGCTTTCTTGCCTCTTCTCTTTGCCTTTCTGCAAATAAACATATAGAGCCAGATGACAATAAAGGACAGGGATGTGAATTGGACATGGATTGGGATCAGAAAGAAGACTTTGTCATGCTGGTGGTCGCAGAGTTTTAAAAAAAAAAGTCAGTAGTATTCTCATCAAGCTGCAATAAGCTTTGGAGGTTGCACTTCATTTCATTAGAGCTTGCCCTGTACATGCAAAAATATCCTGGGTAGTGGTTGCGAATTGCAACCTCCTGCACTCTCAAATTATCCTTTTAAGTACACCACTGGTCATTCCTTGGATGCAGAACATCTGCTAAAGCCACAAGAAAACATATCTAGGAGATTGCAGACAAAACTCCACATCTATGCTGTGAAGGTAAAATGACAATGAGTGTGGTCAAGTGAACTTACCAGCAGCTTCACTGTCATCCTCATCTGTGTCTGCATCAACTTCATCAGCAAATGACAAGCGAGATGGACCTTTTGCCCTCCTCTTCTTGCGCTTCAGCACCTGCCTTTGTTCCTCTCTACATACCCAACTTTCCCAAAAATGAGATCAACTCCATTTAACAAACCAAGGTAGCCAACATGAAAACCTCATCAGAAATTGGACAATATCACCAAGATCATCTGACATGACTACTTGAGTTAAAACCAAAAATCATCCTACACAACGACCATGAAAACAAAGCTAATTACTAAACTAGCTTACTTTGTGTCAAATGGCAATCAGCAATTTCTTTGCTGATGGGTGCTAGATTGTGTGTCCCTTGATTTAGACCCCCACACATCAGAAAGTTCTTGATTAAACTACAAGTGTCTAAAAGATTATGATCCACATCTAGTTCTGTGATCTTACTAACCCATGGAAAGCTGTTGTGCAAATGAGCATAGATAAATAACTTCAGAGAGGAAGGTGCTGGAAGCTTACTCTTGAGCAAGTTTTTGCTGCTTCTCTTTTTCTTCTTCTTCGAGTTTACTGCGTAAATTCACCCTCTTTAAACCCATCCATGCAAATTTCTCTATCAGTTAAGCAACTTGCTTGCTCTTGACACAAAATGACTGAGGATTCAAAAAAAAGAACGGTTCTTTTTTAGAGAACAGTGAAATATTGAAACAATCCATGCAAGTGTTCAAACCTTTTCAACAAACTGCTCACGAGTGACAAGCCCAACTGTCTCCTTCTTGAATGCACTCTCCAGCAACTGCAAACAAACATCACATATCACCAAACAATGTTATCACCCCATCAGAGAATACAGAATACAATGACAAGCCTCATCTCAGGAGCCATGGAAAAACTCTTGTGAGAACCAAGAAATCGCCATACACTCACAATTTAGGAAAATCAGAATGAGGTTCAAAACATTTTCTCAAAGTCAAATGAAAGAATTGCAGATAAGGAGTTAAGAACTGGGAAGAAGAAAGACACTGAAGGGTTGGAGAGCTTAAACAAAGAACAATTAAACTAGCAGTATGAACATATAAGTGACAGTCTATCACTTGTTATTTAGTAACATGTTAGGACAGCAAGTTCTCTATCACAACTTACCCACTGACTTCATCAGCTCTCCCTACAGTGGGTATAGGCTGTATGCCAGTGTAACCATTAACTTAGGTGCTGAGTTTCTGTTGTGAGTCAAGAAGCAACCAGAAGACTCAGCCATGATACTACGTAGCAATTAACAACATATAAGGGCAGGAAAAAAACATAGAGAAAGACAGAAAGAAGAAAACAGAGAGAAGACAGAGGGAAGAACAAAAACACCCAGCGATGCAAAAAGGTCTTCCGAGCCACAAAACCCTAACCACAAACCCTAAACCATGCAATAGGTGTACCAGGGCAAAAAGAGAGAATAATGCAAACAAAAGGGAAGAATGTGAGTCCAAGCGAAACAACATGAAACTGGACTTGGAGAAAACAGAGAGAAAGACAACGGGAAGAACAAAGAAACCCGGCAATGCTAAAAGATCTTCCGAGCCCACAAAACCCTAAACCACAAACCCTAAACCTAAACAAAACGTACTATGGAAACAACACGAAACAAGAAGACTTGGAGAAAAAAGGCTGCTAGAATGCTCTTACTACTCTCCATTCCCCGCCCGGGGAAAAGAAGCAACAAGCACAGAAAGTCCCCTGCGAAGACTAACTCATTAGGAGGAGAGAAGATATTCACAAAACTTTGGTAGTAGCTGTTTTAGTGGCCAAAAGATAGATAAGGGAGTGAAGAAAGCATATACTTACTTCTGAAGTACCAGAACCGAATTGAAGGAGACCACTTTGACCTTCAGCGGACTTCTTCTTCAGATCTTGAATGCGCTTCCTCTCCAATTCTCTCTGCTTCTCCAACCTTCGGATACGCGCCGCATCCTGCGCCGTCCCCACGTACCCATCCCCCATTCCTGACATCACAACTCCTTTCTTTCTTCCTTCCTCCTCCTCCCCGCCGCCTCCACCTACTACTAACTTCAGCTCTCCCTTCCTCTTTGTTTCTCTTTCTCCGCCTCCTCTCGCGATCTCTTCCTCCTTTTTCTCGTGTTCCCTTTTTCTTTTCCCCCCCAGCACAAGCAATCGCCCTCTCTCGCCCTCCACACAAGACCCGAAAAGCACACGACTGAAGTTCTTCAGTCCTGAAAGGGAGAAAAGACCAGTCGGGAACTTGGGGAACAATATTGGGTTCCCAACTTCATATTGGGGGGGGGGTGGAGTTTTTTTTTTTTCCTAAAAATTATTTAAAAAATTGTTTAAATTCTAGTTCTACCAATTCCATGTTGTAATATGAATCAATAGATTTTGATTGTCAAACATAAATAAAAATTATATATCCATTGCTAACGTTGTGGAATGCCTTGAAAAATGATCATTTCTTGTGAGCATGACTTTATAAATAACTCTAATGGGGTTTTATAAAATCTCTTTCATGTCCAATTGGTCACTTTATGTGTCTCCTCATGCCCACTTTATGTTTTCCCCGCAAAGCTTCAAAAAGTCATGATCCAACACACAAAAAACTTAACATAATGTCCCTTGCAATTTCTAGGAGGGAAATTCATGGTCTTCGCGGTAACCTAATCGCCAAGACCTTTACTAGTAATTGGCCTAACAAATCATATATATATTAATTCACTTGGTCTGTCTGTGACAGTGACTCCAGACGTACAGTGGTCACGGACAGTTGTTTGAAAAGAAAAGTTTTTTAAAAAAACCAAAAACATTGTTGAAATAACACACCTGTGCATTATGCACAGGGTTCACACTAGTTGGGAGAATTTCAAAAGCCCAAGCTCAAGAAGGAGCAAGTGCAAGGTGGCCCGATGCAACCATCCTGGCACTTGTTGTGGGTAGGTAACCCCCCCCCCCCCCCCCCCCCCCCCCGCAAAAAAAAAACCTCTCTCAAATTCTTCACCACAACACCCCTCCCTCCCCACAAAAAAAAAAACTGCAAACTAATACAAACAATCATCATT
>Ga0116231_10010977_pt1 | contig 14206 bp, 10 predicted proteins | sample S1TSphgellanicum_2_FD_89695 | JGI IMG/M metagenome (GOLD analysis project Ga0116231, IMG submission 89695) | Host-associated microbial communities from peat moss isolated from Minnesota, USA - S1T2_Fd - Sphagnum magellanicum MG | ecosystem: Host-associated > Plants > Peat moss > Unclassified... | reverse complement strand
GTTTTTTTTTTTCCCAAGCGGCCATATTTAACTACAATTAGGTAAAAGTTTATACTCAACCTTTGTTTTTATAGTTTTTTTTTTTTTTTTCCCCGAGTGGGTGGCGGCCGCATTGAACTATTATGCATTGGCGAAAAAGGTTGCTCAATCTCATGTTTTATAGTTTTTTTTCCCCAAGTGTCCGCAATTGAACTAAGGCATTGGCAAAAGGTTACTTAACCTTAGGTTTATAAGCCACGTACCCCCCAACCCAAAAAAAATAAATTAATAATAAATTAATTAGAAAAATAAAATAAAATGATATACCCATGGGTATATGACAACATGAATATGTACTCTACCTAATTGGTAGTGTTTTTACCCTTTTAATTGCCCTATTTTGCTAACATATGTTTGAGGTTTATCTTTTATCTAATTGAGGATAATTGTTTTGAAATGGATAAGAAAAAGTATATACCAAAATTAATTATGTAATATACATGCAATATACATCCATATTTTGCAATGCATGTGCTTACGAAGGATTCAAGTTCAAATTATGGTGATTAATTATTGAATTTATTTATTTATTTTTTGCATCTTGATTATGTTCATTACACTTATTACCTTGGAACAAAAATTCTTACCATATGCTCTTGAAACCCCTTTAAATTGTATTATCACTTGGGATTATAAAAATGCTTTGAATTGTCATTTTTAAAGCTCTTGATTGGTTACATTCTATTTTTTGTGTTATTATTAAGTTGTTTGAAATTCCCAAGTGTTTGATTTTGCAATGCCAATTGCACAATTGAAATGCCATTTTCCTTTTTGAATGAATTGTGCCATGGTACTAGTGTAAATGTTTTCCCTTACCCTATGTTTAACCTCATACATAAATCTTTGTACCCAAATTGATAATTTTCAACAACCTATACATCGTTACTTTTACCCAATTTGAATTTTTTTAATGCTTATATTTTTTACCTAATTAATATATAATTTTCTATTTTCTATATTTATTCTTACCAAGGTAATATATTAAAGTTAAAATACCCACACAAACCTAATGTTTACCACATCCAATGTACAATGTTAATTATTTCCCCATCCTCACTCTAAACATGAAAAATTGGACAATATAAACTGAAGGATTATTAAAATTCCATGGCATGGGCCATCAATATGAATAACCATTCAAAAGTAATCAAATGTTTTTATTTACTAGCCTTTTTGGATATTGCCACACACATATTTACAAGTTCAAACTCAATTTCATGTTGTTTTAAAGGTCATATAAACTTGATTTAAAGTCAAGGTTTCACTACATGAAACCTTGTATATAACAAGTTTTGCATTTTAATTTTATAAACAAGTTTTCCTTTCACATTTTCATAAGAAATTTTGAAATATATATATATATATAGGATATCCAAAAAAATGCAAGGTAAAATTATTGGCAACACATGGAAAGACCAAAACAAAAAAAACATATTCAAAGAAAAATATGAAATATTTTTTCATATCACAAAATAAAAGCTTTAAACTATAATCTAAAAGTTGAAAGTTTGCCACCAACTAATAGAACTAAATAATAAAAGAATTCCATGTGGTTTTGATTTTTCTTACAAATAATGCAATTTTAGACAATTTAAATTATCTTTGAACCATTCCTTTGTTCACAAATTGTTAATATTAAATGCATTTATGCAACATAACTTTGAATTGAAAATCATCAAACACCAAAGACCTAATCAATGTCATCCTCTTTTGAAAACTACATTTTTTTAACGTTCATAACCATGGGTTAAATGTTGTGACTATGGTTATCAAAGGATTTCAACATAATTATTTAAAATATTAAACATACATTTTGAAAAAAAGGAAGGTCTAAAGTCCAAACCAAATTCCATTCAATTGATACTTGGGGTCCACTTTGTTAAGGTAGAGTTTATTGTGACAATGGATCCTTTAATATCTTAAACCCAATCCAATACTTTAATTGAATTTAATTCAAATTCAATTCAATAGAAATGGATGCAAATTGGTGCAAAAAATATTAAAGATTTGTTTATTGTTTCCATCATTCATCACTATGGTGTTAAAAAAAAATAGTTCTAACAAAACACAAATTTGAAAAGACAATGCCTTTTCATTACATTCATAATAGATTTTAAATCAAAATTTATATTGGTAGGACAAAATTGTGTAGTACCTATAATCACCCCCCCAAAACCAATTTCAATGCAACCATTGTCATTATAATTATAAATTAATTTGGTATATTAAATTTTAAAACATTTTAAAACATTTAAAATGGTTGAATTATGGTGATTTGGGCTAGGCTTAATTAACACAAATTCCTTTCATATTACAAATGTTATTTTAAAAGGTTTTGATATGCTTTAAATTGTCTTTCATCATATTGTTCAAAAACTAAACATGTAAGAAACACACATGACGTGATATCCAAATTAATTTTTTGGAAGTCAAGTTTGATGGTCAAAATGTTCAACCAATTGTGAAAAATGGTCACCTCACTTTTTATTCCAATCAACATAAACCCGAGACTATGAATGTTCCTAAAAGTTTATGTTGCTTTAGATTTCATTTTTTCACTTTGCATAATTTTATAGGAACATCTAATCTTCACAAAAAGATTAATCCAAATCATTATTTATTTTATGAAACTCTTAATTCAAAAAATTAATGGTTTTTCACAAGATAGTACTTATGTGTTGAGATTTATTTCTTTTTCAATGTTTTCTTTGAGATTTGTACATTTGTAAATAATGTTAACTATGATGAAGTGGAGTTATAAGGAATACATTATCTAGGTTAAAGGCAAGTATGACAATTTTTAACAATGTCAATTTTATCTTGAATGTTTTTTAAGGATTATTTTTCCTCTTTTAACATTGGTGGTATTTATCATTTAATGGATGTGAGTTTGCATGCAAAAGAAGAAAAATGCTTATGAACGGAAGAAAAAAGAAAGTTTTTAAAATCTCAAGAGCAGATGCCCAATTGATATGACAAATTATTACTAGACATATTACACATATGGGGTTTAGATCTTGTATAAAAGTCAAATAATGTTATAACATAAAGAATTTTATGATTATTTTCCTTTTCAAATTCAAAAACCTTATAACATTAGGATATTGAAGTTGTGTTGTTTCATAGTTTATACACATTGATGAAATGAGCATGCAAGTGTAAGTGGTATATTTTAGTTGTTAAGAATTATGTCAATGTTATGGGCATTACTTTTTTTTAATGTTTATTATGATAGAAACCAATTATAATGTGTACATCGTATGACTCACCTTTGGGTGGGTCTTTCAAAGATCAAACTAAAACTCTTATTTATTATCTCTCGTTTTTCTCAATGGTTATTCACATCAAGACAATTTATGATGTTTTTCACTATGGCTATGTCATTTATTTGGAGATAATAGAGAGAACAAGGATGAGGAAAATTGTTCAATTTCTTGCATTAAACATAGATTCCAATGTTAATTATATTTTACCACCAATTAATATATAAGTAATGTAATGACATTGGATGCTTGCCCTTTGCCATTAACTTTAATATTGGATGTACCCAAGATAATTAGGGCATATACATCTTCGTGGAGAGTTCAAATTAATGGTTGAGAGACCTCGTTACCTTTTTCATTTATACTACAACTATTCATATAAGCCATTCCTTATATTGCAATATAAATAGAATCTACTTTTCTACCAATTCATTCACACAATTTCAATCATTCTTACACACATACACACTTTCACAACACACACCATATATTTATGATCATTAGTGTACATTTACATAAATTCGGATGCAAAAAGTTTTTAAATGCAACATTTCATTTTCCAGAACTTGGCCATAATTATATTCCCCAAAAATCCTTGTTAGTTTAATATATTCTATACTAATAACCTTTTACTTCATAAGACAAAACTTCTTATATTTAGAAAGGTGGTTACAATAACTATCACTATAATTAACAAGAAAAGTTGGAATAAAAAATAACATGCCCAAATGTGTTATCCAATAAATTTTCATTTGCCAAAATGTCACATAATTACTTGCTAAATATCACTTTCTCACAATCAACTTCCCAACTATTCACTTGCCATAAATCAATTTTAGCAAATCAACTTATCCATAATCAACTAATCAACAATTGACCTGCACATTGTTGACATACCATTTTCCCCGTTGACTTACCAACTATTAAAATAATTGTTGCAAATCAATATTTTGTTGAATTGTAATCTATTTAAATTTATTTTTCGTAATATCAATTTATAGGTTTTATATATATATAATTTTTTTCCCTTTACAACATGGATGAAACATACATTTTATATGAAGACTTCACCAAAGGTAAACCATGGGCATACAATAATAAAATTTTGATATAAGTAATTTAAAATTAGGTTACTACAAATTGAAACTTGTGATATTATGAAAAACACATCATTTAAACATTACTTGGAAAATGAAAGTTATCAACTTATTTTCCATGGCATTTCAAATCCATGGCAAGTGAAAGCATATTAAGTTGCAATATTGTTTACATTTATGGAATCCATACCAAACCATAAATAAATAAAAATAACATAATAAATACATTATAGGCAAAACACATTGTATTGCATTATCCATATGGCAAGATTAAACAAATGTTTTTGGAATTTTGAACTTGATCAATAACAAGTAATTGTATCAAAACCTTACATTCAAAAAATGAGAAGTTGAATTATCAATTTAAATGGAAAAATGACTTCATAGAAAAAATATATATTTCATGATATATTTTGATATTATGATCATCAAAATCTATGATCAACATTGCCCTTTTATTTATCAAGGGCATCACATTTCATTACATCTAAAAAACAATCACTCAATTAAACATTTTAATAAATATGTTGAATTTGTAGTCATATAATGTGGATTGTGATGCAATTTTTTATAGCATTTTGAAAATCCAATATATTATGGCAAATCAAAATTCATTCATGAAATTCTTACAATATGATCACATCACATAAAATATTAGGTTTTTGAATCTTTTTCATATCTTATATAGATTCATTATATTTTTGTTCCATGGTCAATAATTGATAATCCAATACATAATATATAATGTATCTTTTTACAAAATATTACATAATGTGTGTGTAATATATATAATTACATCTAATATTATAATATGTATATGAAAAAATTATAAAAAATTCATATCATATTTATGTAAAATATAATATTGTACCAGTTATTTTATAATTTAATATGGAAGTATTAATACCAATTTGATTATAATTTAGATGAATGAAATTTTACATTTTATTTATGTTTTCCATAAATTTTTTTTGCATAAAAAAATGTTGCAACTTGTCAAATCATTATTATTTTTACATGAAATGTTTTATGAATCGATATTAAATCTAAAAAATCAAATATGATTTCCTTTAAATGGTTTGAAAACATTTCAAGATATAATAATAATTTTTTTTGTTTAAACAAGATATGAAAATGGTAATATATGTTAAAGTTTGATTTGTAAAACAATTTGGTGTAATTGTGTTATATCCAATTTTTTACATTGTTTATCACAAAGCAAAGTGATGGTTAGATGGCAAAGACAATGCAATGTATATTTGGAAACTAAGATGAAAACCTTGTTACCAATAACCATATATGGATCATATGATAATTGTATATATGGATTGTATGTTGACCATATGTAGATCATAAATTGACAAGATTAATAACAATATATTTTATGAATTTAATATATTGTAAAACTATGGTGAATTCATTGTTGGTGAATTTAGTGGGTGAATTCATTATGTTCATAACTAAATTTCAACTTATCTTCAATCATGACGGGACATAATGAATTCACTAAATTTCTTGTGTAATAAAATTGGAACAATTTCTTTGAAAACCTACTAAAATTCCCAATAAACTTGGCCACACCCCCCACTAGTTTTCATAGTAGGATACAAGCTTTTAGTTTAACAAGGTATAAAGACAATAAAGACAATACATCAAAGGTGTTTATGTGGAATTTGTGAACCAAATAAAACCAAGTTTGTTTTCATCTTATTCAGGGTTACAACCTATTTGTGGACCATTTATCAATTGCCAAAATATGTTACCATGTATGTTAGTTGTCATATAATGTGTGAATCCACCAAGTTGAATGTATTTTTTTAGTAACTTGGTGGCACTTTAAATAAAATAATTGTGAATTGAATACATGAAGGGGTTTCATTTGGTCCTTGTTGTGGTACCTTGATTGGAAATGTACCCAAAACATGATATAGTTAAACTTTGTGGAACTTTAGGTTTTGTATTTAAATTTGAGATTTTTTTTTGATTATGACAAAGAAATTACCCCTCATTACTAGATATATTGTCATTTTATGGTTTTGAATATATATACCTTTGTGATGTAACCCATTTTATTTGAAAAAGTATATTAATAAATTGCTAGTTGTTTCATTTTCAAATGGTTAACAACTAACTTTACTTGACTTATTTTAAAACCTAAAACACATGTGATAGAAGGTTCCCATGTGAATTCACTAAATTGTAGTCAACAAAGACCATGGCCTAGTTAAACAAAATCCCATTAAGCAACAACAAAAAAAGGATTAACTTTTGCGAAAAGGAAAAACATTTTCATTTCACCATAGTTTTCTTGCAATAAGTTAGTAATGGATAGAAAAACAAAACGTTTTAAACATGTTCATTTGTACATTATTCATGGCACAAGCCTAAAGGAGATGATGAACAATTCATAGATCCTTTAAAACCACATGGAATTCATTTAGACACAACATAAATAAAAAGTTTGTAGTTGGTAGGGTTTAAAGTAAGTTTGAAATGAGGTTGAACATCACTAAATGGTGTTTTAAAGCATGCATTGTGTTTATACAAAATGATATCACCTCAAAAATCTAAAGGAATATATATATATATATATAGTTGCCAAATAAGTGCAAAAAATTATAAGGTGCAACTTATAGAAAAGAAAACTTATAATTTACTTAAATGTAATATGGTGTTTAGAATTGAATTATGAAAATATATCTATAATAGTTTCAATCTTAGTATAACTTGTTAAAAATATTCTATTACTTTGTTAAATATTAAAAAACACTTATTTATCTCATGTGTTCCATAAAATATATACAAAAATACACCTTCCCTTAGTTAAAAATGTATATTTGTTGTTTATTCATTATCAACTTTGATAAAAGGATGTGCCCAAATTGTTGAATCTTAGGAGGAATGATAGAAAATGCCTCCAAGGAAGCAAAAGAATAATCATGCACCAACTTTCAAGATATATGAACTTGTAATATCATAATAATAGGTAATTTGGTAATTAGATTGTTAAGTGTTAGTTCCAACAAGTGACATTTATTTTCATAAGTGAATCTCACAGTCAAAGTTGAGTAACAAATCTTCAGATTAAAATATTTAGTTATGTGAACTTAAGTACGTGGCATTGAAAAATGGGATGATCATGATGGAAACAATGGTGAATTTTCAAAAACAATTGACATTAATGTTTTTTACAATGTAATTGAAGATGATGACTTCAATGACACAACGAAATATTTGAATGTGCAAAAGTAAAAAGACCTTAGCAAACTTCTTCAAAGATTGGCAAAATAAATTAGTCCAACCTCGTATTCAAGAAAACATCAAGGATGATATAAAATTGACACCTCAAATGTAGTGGGACATTCAATATGCAATGTAAACCCTTATTGTCACCATTTAGACATTTAAAATAACGTTTACCATCATATAAACACCCTAAAGGACCATTGAGACCATTGAAATACCTAAACAACCTTTGTCAACAATTAGATAATCCATACATGAGATGACATTCATCAAATACACCTTCCATATGTTTAGATGTTGCCCTTAATTAACACATGTTCCATACATTCACATGACAGGTTATTAAAAACATTTTAAACAACTATAACTATATAATGCTATATCAATTATCATATGTGACATGCTATAATAATATTATTACAATTTATTTTTTTCAAGGTTGGTTCTATTTTCAATAAAAATTGATGCCTTCAAAGCTTAAAGATGTTCAATCAAGTTGTTCTAATTAATGAAAATTGAATTCAAACATTCAAACAATCTTTTATGTTTCATCTATAAATTTTGAATTGACATCCTTTTAGGTTCACCCCAAGGTATTGGGGGTAATTCCCCAAAATCATAATAGTGGAAAAATTATATATTGTGCACCATACCAACTTTCACTAACCATTATTATTTTTGGTTTGTGTAGGTTGAACTCACCATAAACTTTTGCTTGTGAATTTGTTTTAATTTCATCCCAAAGCTCCCACACTCATTTTTTGGCAAGTTAGGGGCATGCCTTGAGTTTGCATTTTGTTATAAACTTGGAAACCAATAGGGTTTTTTACCCCTCATACCACTTAACAAATATAGGTGTGTGTCAAAGGGTGATTTAACACACTAAGAGGGGCCAATTGGGCAAGATAATATATTCATTAAAAAAGTACATTTTGTGTTATTTTGGTGGTAGATTTTGTTTTATTTCAAAATCTACCACCAAAATAACACAAAATTTATTTCATAGTGTTTTGAGAAACACATAAAATGGATTTTAGACACAAAAACTTTAATGCAATTCTCATTACCTTTCGAAAAGAATAGTTTTTTTCAAACTTATGTTCATTTGAATGAAAAATTTCATCAAAATGTTTTTGTGAAATCACATAAGTGGAACTTTTCATATGGAAATGAAATTATATGATCAATTCATATTCAATCTATGATTAAATATTTCATCAAGTTTGGCAATCATAATCGTTTAAATGATTTTTAAGACATTTACAGTTTGTTGTATATTGTTATTAATATTATGTTTTCACAAATACATTTTTTAATCAATTGATCTCAATAATAATATATATATATATATTTTTTTGTGTGTGGATTTGAACTACCTTTTTATGAATGTAGTTTATAATAAAAACCTTTTTAATATTGAATGGTGGATGTTCAAACATACAATTTTGAAACGCAACAATTGTGAAAACATTTTTTATTCATCATAGTGTGTTTTCACCCTAAGGAGGAACGCAAAGCACATTCCTTAGTTCCACACATTAAACAAGAAGAGTGTGGAAGTTTTGGGATTAAAACAAATTGATAAGCATGATCACATTATTACACCTCATGATTTTTATCAAAAAAATTGGTCAAAAAGACCAAATTGTGACATTTATCAATTTTATTAATCAATCATAGAGAACAAATTGATTTCAACATATCCAAGTTCATTGTTGGTCAAATTGACACACATTTTTTTAGTAATGGTCTTTTTGACCGATGGTTGAAAAAATTGGAGGTGTTTTGGTTCTTCAAATTATTAAAGTAGTGGTTAGAAATTAATTTGGTAAATTTGACCCCCAACCCATTTCTTGGCCATACATTATGCCAAAAGGTGACATCTATGACTTGCATGGTTTTATGACTATGACTAAATTTTAATCATGTAGTCATGTCCTTAATCATGTAACACAACTATATGACCAAATCATGGCATGAGATTCGAAACTACATGATTAAGGCACATGGTTTAACTTGAAAACCATATTTGTTCATGTACTAAAATATATTGGACACATCAAGAAGTTAAAAACAATTACATGAAAAAAATTGGTCAATTAGGTGCACGTAATTAGGAGCAATATGTTCATAATTATCATTATGCAATAAATTATTATATATATGATTTAAATATTTCCAAAGATAACACCAAAAAGGTAATTAATGATTTAAAATAACTTATGATCATCAATCAATTTTGAATGTTGTTAAATATTGTGATTCTACACATGAACCATAAAAATAAACTTGATCCAACATCATGCCATTGAGCCTTTTTCTTATTGGAACCAATGTTAAAATACATTCACATTAGTTTCTTCCAATGGTTTGTTTTGATCAGCCTTAGTTAACATAAGTTTAACATAAGTTTAGCCTAAGTTTTAGGTTTGTTTTACAATTTTAACCTTTATGTTTCACTTAAACTTAATTTTAATTTTAATTTAGTTTAGGTTTAACCTTTAAATTAAACTATGTTTAATTTTAAGGTGTACACTATGTTAAGTAGGTTTAACTGTGCCTATTTAGGTTTAACCTAGGTTTAATGTAAGTTTTGTCTCTAGGTTTATTTTAAGTTTAATTTTAAATTTAGTCTTTAGGTTTAGCTTAGATTTAATTTAAAAATTTAGCTTACAACACCAAGTTCATGTTCAAATACACATTTTAAGTTGTAATGAAATTCATTTCCAAATTTCATGTTGTGTAATATCACATAGGTGTATACATATTGTCAAAACTATATCAAAGTCCCGTATTTGATTATGGATCATATTAAATCAAATTTGCACTATACAAAAACACTTTTTTACATGACATGTTTTCAAACCTTTTACATTTTTGTAAAATGTGCCTCTTTTCATCTTCAATTTTGTGTATGGTATGAACAAAACAAGACCAACAAGAGTAGATTCGATTTGCAAGTAAATAATATCTTGGATATGAGTTGCCATTGACCTTTGATCTCATGCCATTAGATTCACCTCTCAACAAGATTGCAACCGTGAAAACTTGTTAAGCGAATTGATGTCATTGTTACTTCCTATCAAACCAAAAAAATCCTTCAATATGATGCTCATGTTTGAGTTGTCATCTTGGAATTGACCTTCCCATGTTGTAGGACAATCCATGAATTCATTTCTAATGCATACAATCGAAGCTTGCAAACATGCTAAGGAAACCTTATCTTTGTCGATCTTCAAATTGTTGTAGATGTCAGCTCTAATGGATTTCCACAATTACTTGGTTGAAGGGCAACCATTGATGACATTGCAAAATCGTTACATAATTTTCATTACAATGTTGTCACCTAACCTACAAATATTCATCAATTGCATGCATGCACTATCACAACATATTGCACGAACATCTTCAAAGTTGGAGGTCCTTTTTGTTGTTAAATGGAGGATAATCGAGTAGCACAACCTACTAACATCTTTTGAACAAAGTACTCAACGTGTACAACAAACTATTCATAACTCTTAAAAACAATTCCTTCTTCATCATGTAACGACTTAAGAAATAATGTTTCATCGTACATAGTGTCGGGTAGCTCATAGAGTGAGGGACAAATATTCATCGGTTATCAACCCAGGTATATATCCACTTACTCGCCACCCCTTCACAAAATTTTCAACTAATTGATTTTGGAGTATAGTCACGACAGTTCTCAATTTTTTTAAAGGTCAAAGAACTGACCAAAGAATTGATGCAGTGGTGCTTGGTTGGGTATTTCATGAGAACCGTAGGCTCTTTGAGGGTTTTGAAACAACCAGAACCGGTGATTCTTTGAGTCTGAATTAATTTATTTTTTCAAATAACTGGAACCGGCGGTTCTTTAAAAATTCAAAGAACTGCCCAACACTGGTACTAACTTAATTTCAAATCTAGTTTGGGGTAATCCGGAGTGGAACCGGTAGTTAACTACCCATTAACCTCCGGTTCTAGAACTGGTTCCAAGAATTAGACTTGGTTCCAAATTCAGGTTTCACCAACTGGAACTGGAATTGATAGTTCTAACCCTCTGAACTGGGTACTCGCTCAACATTGGGTTTTTTTCTAGGTGGCACAAGTGGTCATCTGCTCGTTCCACTTTGGTTCTGCCAGTTCCACTTGTGAGTGGAACACTACGGCTATGTGAATCAACAGGTTCCACTTGTGAGTGGAACACTACAGTTATGTGAATCAATAGGTTCCACTTGTGATGGGTCCACCAGTTCCACTTGTGATGGGAACACTACGGTGATATGAACCATTGGTGTGGAACATCGGTTCCACTTTGGAATTTTGGTAGAACCCGTTACCATGTGATGGAACTAACATGTTCCCTATAAGGCTCAACATGTTCCTAGGTGGAAGGGTCCTATCCCTAGTATGTATGTACATGGGGGTCAACATGTTCCCAAGTGGATGGGGTCCTCCCTATTCGTAATATGTATGTATGTACATGGGGGTCAATGTGTTCCCAAGTGGACGGGGTCCTCCCTACCCATAATATGTATGTATATATATGGGGTTCAATGTGTTCCCAAGTGGACAAGGTCCTCTCTACCCGTAATATGTATGTATACGGGGGTCAACATGTTCCCAAGTGGATGGGGTTCTCCCTATCCATGATATACATATGTATATGGGGAGTCAACGTGTTCTCAAGTGGATGGGGCCCTATCCATGGATGTATACTGGGCTTAAAGTGTTCCTAACTGGAAGGGGCCCTACCCAAAGTGGATGTGGCCCTATCCATAGAGGTATACTTGGCTTAAAGTGTTCCTAAGTGGAAGGGGGCCCTACCCAAAGTGCATGGAGTCTAAGTATATTGGCAACGTAGCTAAAAGTCAAGTGTGAAAGCAAAAGTGTACACTCTGGAGGTGTTGATTGGTCTGTAGCCGAGTTGGAAAGGAGCGTTATGGGTGTACCCAAAAACCCAAGTGTGAATAAACCCAAAACCGAGTCATCCTATTTTTGCACATGGTGACAAAGGTGGCATTCTGTAGACCCCACCCCACCCCCCCCAAAAAAAAATACACTCTGCTTCTTAAGTGTTGGCAATGAGCATGAAGTGTGAACAAAACACACAGATGGAGGCATTTTATTGGCTAGAGAAATATCTAGTGTTGTTATGGGGGGGGTGGTTTGGGTTCTAGGTTTAGTATTTTTACAAGGTGTGAATGGGGGGACCCTCAAATTGGAGGTAAGGGGGCTTTTAAAATTTCCCATAAGATGACAAGTGGAGCTTGAAGTGGGGTACATTAAGAGCATGTTTGAGTTATTTCTAGGAGTAAAAAAATAAACATTCAGCATGGCAACAAAAAAAATAACACCCCCAAAAAAAATCTAAGGCCCCCGAAAAGCTCGGAAAAGCCCCTCCTCCAAAAGGTCAGTTCAATGCAAGATATTTGCTTGCACCAATGTGTGCATGAAAGGTGGCCCCCAACCCAAAAAAAAAAACCCTAAAAACCCTAAAAATCAACCCCCCCTCACCAAAACATTACTTACCCTATTCCATTCCGTTGACCATAGGCTTCAATGTCTAGGGTTTAGGGATAACCTACCTAGGGTTTAGGGTCTAGGATAACCTACCCTAGGCAAAAAGGATATTGTTGTGTTTAGATTTATTCTAGAGTGTAGTAGCTTAAGGGATTTTAGCTTAAGGTAATATAATAGGTCTTTTTTTTTTACGTGATAAATATGTTACCATCCTTAGACTAAATTAGGGTTTGTCTCTCCAAGTTCAAATTTAACATTCCTGGGGTTAAATATAGCCCCTCTAAACATGCCTCTTCACACAAGAAGAAGGGTTCACCTTGGTTGGCTTCTTAGTGGGTATATATTTTAACCCTGGGTATATTTTGAACTCTTGGACAAAGTAAAACTGGGCTGACTAGTTAGTTCTTTGTCCCCCCTTGCTAACTAAGTAAGGTAGCCTTTGTCTTACGCATTTAAGGAGGTAATGATGACACGTGTCCTGCTGCCCTCAATAAGGTTTTGTTGCACTGCCCTAAATAGGGTTTTGTTTCACTGCCCTCTCATTATGGTTAAACCATCTCAAAATACCTACCATGGTTACTTGATGAGGGCGGGCCAGGGTTAAAAAAAAATATTAGATTTGAAACTCGGAGACGCTGATTTAAGTAGTCTAATAAGCATGGGGATATATATATTCACAATAGTTATAAATAATAATTTAAATGAATTTTGAGATTTTAACAAAAAAAACACCATGGTACCAATTGTGGGTGCGGGTATCAACCCAAGGCCCTCGAAGACAAGTTAAAATGAGGCGACCCTTACAAGGTTATCTATATTAGGTCACATGTAGCAAGGTCTAGTTATATTAGTAGACAATTTACTTCTTTACTTACAATACCTAGAGAGTGGAGCAATTTGGAGTGCATTTTCTTTTGACTAGTAGTAGAGGCCCACCACATACCCAACTAAGTGATGGTGGGGGGGGGGGTGGTTTTTGTTTATCGTTAGTGAGTTCTTTTTTTTTTCTTCTTTCTTTGTTATGGTGTGTGGTGACTT
>Ga0116231_10010975_pt1 | contig 14208 bp, 9 predicted proteins | sample S1TSphgellanicum_2_FD_89695 | JGI IMG/M metagenome (GOLD analysis project Ga0116231, IMG submission 89695) | Host-associated microbial communities from peat moss isolated from Minnesota, USA - S1T2_Fd - Sphagnum magellanicum MG | ecosystem: Host-associated > Plants > Peat moss > Unclassified... | reverse complement strand
TTTTTGTGGCTAAAAAGTTGTGTATTTCCCACAGCTCCCGGGGGTTCCTTTGGGGGGTTGGGGGACTAAACCGCTGGGGGGGTGGGGTTGGGGGGGGGGGGGGGGGGGGCCAGGGTAGGCTTAGATAGAGTGAGTGAGGGTAGTCAAGGATTGAATTCAAAGCTATATAGCCTAGTTTACAAAAAGTAGTAAGTAAAAAAGTAACTGGTAAAAGTAAAAAGTAGTAAGTAAAAAAGTAGCTGGTAAAAGTAAAAAAGTAAGAAGTAAAAAAGTAGTAAGTAAAGTGATTGAGAGCAATTTGACTGACTCCAAGCATTATTTCAGGCATCATCATCATTCCATTTCATGAAGAGAAAAGAAAAGAAAAGAAAAGAGGGAGAGAGAAAGAGAGATGATTAGCCTACTGGGTATGCCAACCACTCACTGACTCATATAGCTCACTCAATCCATTCAGCTATGAGTCAGCTTCCAAATTTCTTTTGAGCTCAAACCCTAATTCATCTTCACCTCCTCACTTGGGAAGCAAGTGTTTATATATAGGTTTATTTACTTATTTATTTATTTATTTATATTTATTATTTATTATTATTTTTGGGTGGGTCAATTTTGGGGATGTTGGCAAAAGTTGGAGATGATCCCAAAGGAAGGAAGATTTAGCCAAATAGGGTTACAAGCTATATATTAAATAAAATTTTCTAAAACATTTTCACAAAAAATTTTTGGCTACCTACTTAAACAATTTATAGAAATATAGAATTTTTTTCTGAATTTTTTTTCTTGAATTATGGCTATTGAAAATATCCAGAAAGCGCTTGATTTTAGCACTTTTTTTCAAAATTTTCAATATAGCTAGCTTGCTTTATGGCTATTATATATATATATATATATAGCCAGCCTAAAAAAAAAAAGGCTGTTGGGAAATGGGTTCTACTTTTCTTTTTCTGTTTTTTTTTCCCTCAAGAGTGTGGTGCCTTTTGATACATGGGACTTACAATTTGCAAGGGCCTACTAGCTTTTGCATTGAATGGTGAGAGCTAGAGGGAAAAAAACAAGGTGTAAGAGAAGAAATGGGGTTAGAGGTTAAACAAGGACAAAGAACAAAGGGAAAAACAAATGGAGGGAACATTTAAGTAGTTGTGAGGTGAATAGGGTCTAATAAATTAAACATGAAGCCAAAATTTCAAAACAGTTCTCAATCAAGGCTCATAACACATAAATCCAAACATTCAAAACTTTTTTGACTGCAAAATCCCAACACAAACAAACAAACAAACAAACAAACAAAAGGAAAGGGCAAATCAAAGAAAGTTTGGCCTAGGCTCTACCCAAGTCCACACAAAACTCTTTTCTTAGTTTACAATGAGTAGGAACTCAGTGGCAGCTAAGAAGATGTTATGAATTATTATGACCCCCTTGTAGTTATGACAAACTTTAAAACCCATCTTTGGCTGCCAACTGAGTTTATGACATAATTGTGAAAGGGAGAAAAAAACCCTACACCTTTCACATGGCAAGTTCAAAGCCTCTCTCATGAGGAGGGGGGGGGGGGAGAGATAAAAGTGCAAATAAAAGAGTGATTTTTAATTTTAAAAAATCATAATAATAATAATTTTTTAAAAACAGAATCAAATATGGAAATGGTAAGCTAAAAGGAACAAAGATACAAATCAAAATACCCACACCCAAGAATTAAGGAGGGCAGAGGAATGAAAAATCATCAAAGCCTTGCAAAACTTTATTTATAAACACACCGTTGATTCAAAAAATGTACAAAGTTATATAAAAAAGAAAAGGGAGAATTTAAAGGTCATCAAGTTAGCACAAACTAATGTCAAAAATCTATCCATCTTGACAAGCCATCATTTGTAATAGGTTGGTCGTGATGACAATGGGTGTGTCCTAAAGGGTTGGAAGTTAGGAAGAAGCTAAGACTCCTGAAATCTTATCGCTTGACTTAAGATGGAGGATACTTGCATTCTTTGGAACGCAATTCAAATGTTTTGATGAAGAAAAGTAACGAATGCAGAAAGGAGAAGGTTTATAGTTCATTTCTAGTACACATAAGCTTTTACATGCTAATAATTTGTAGTTGGAAATATATGAGAGATATATATATTGACAATTTTGGAATTTTCTACTTTTGTGAAAAATGTTTCGTGATGGGTAAAAGCCCTAGGCAAGGGTTTTTTTTACCGAAATAAGGACCCACATGTGGCCTAAGGATATAAGAAGAAGAAGAAGAAGTTCTTCATAGAAAGTCATGAAGTGTGTGAACTCATCTTAGCTCAGAACAGAGGGAGACGCATGTGCGCCTACTATGTACTAGAGAGTGGGCACACTTGGCCGATTCCAGTTCCTAGCAAGCGCAAGGGGGCGTGCCTGTGGCCAAACCCCACACACACTACCTGATAGATAGGTCTACAGAATTGGCAAGGCTGTCGATTAGGGCTCACAGAATCAACAAGGCCTGTCGATTAGGGTTTACAGAATCGACAAGGCCTGTCGATTAGGGTTTACAGAATTGACAAGGCCTGTCAATTAGGGTTACAGAATTGGCACCCGTGCTGAACAGCCAATTCAGTATGAGAATTAGTCGATTAGAAGGCGGAATATCAATGTAAAGGCTGTGAGTGTACATTAACATAGTTAGTTACCTATGTGTGTTTGTGTTTGTACATTCACATCTTCTGTTTTAGACCTTTACACCAAAAATCGGAAAACTCATGATTTTTCTTTTCCTTTCCTTTTCTATCAATTTTTTTAAATTTTTTATTTTAAATTTTTATTATTATTTAAATAATAATAATCCGGCTGATGCACTGACTACCTACACCACCGTTCAGTGAAAGTACCTGTTGCCATTCATTCGATTACTCAAGGAAAAGGAGTTATTATAAGTGCTCATGACTCTCAAGTCGTGGCCAATTTGTGTTCGAATGACAATGTCTACTCATTGTATTATGCTCTTGTCGTTATTGGTTTTTATTTTTCCCTTTTTCATCTTCTGAATTGAGATTTTGAAGAAATGATCAAAATTCTTGACTTCAATGTGGGAATTTGACTGGCAAAGGCATCATCCGGGAAACCCAACAACAAAAACCCCTATGCCATCATGGGCTCCCCAAAAAAATGTTTGTAGAAGAGTAAGTAATATTTGCATCTCATCCCCCCCTCCCGCCCCCCCCCCCTTTAAACCTTAAAGCACATTACTATAATTGCAATCACAACACCACATATGTTAATTCATAATATTGTACCTCCGACTAATGTTCAACACAAAAAATAATTCACAAAAGGTCTAGTTGAAAGAAAAAAAGGGAAATTTTTGAGGATAAAACTTCCAATTTGTGAAAAAAAAAAATTATTGTCCCAACCCCATTGGGTTATTATTACAAATACACCCCCCAAAAAAGTGCTTTTATTTTGCATAATTGTCCCTCATATGTTAAAATTCTGGAAAATTAAATATGGAACTGCCTAACCTCATTTTATAAAATAAATAAATATTTAACAAAGAAGTGCCAAACACCAGTCTCGAAGTGCAGCTTCAGTACGTGTCTGAGGAATAATTAATTAATTTTGAGGTTTTGATATATATATATATACATATTCTAAAAACATTTTTCAATTTTCTTCACAAAAAATTGTTCTTGGAGAAAAGTAAAATCTGAAAATTTCAGCATTTCTAAAAGAATATATAATATGTGCCAAGCCACCAAGGTACTATGGTATGGAGCTCAGTTATATATATATATATGGAGAGCCCACCACACCCATGACCCACTTTCAAATAATCCATGCTTCACTTTATGAGAATTTCACAAAACCAAGACAAAGAAAAACCCTAAATCAGGGTAAGTACTGGAAGGTCCTCATCATGCCTTGGGTGTGAGAGCACCCACATTGGTAGCATGGTAAAATTCCCAAAACCCATTTAAATTATTTCTAAAATATTAGAAATATCCCATGCTTAGACTAAATCAGGGTCTCGGGGTTCAAATCGATCATTTTTTGGGTGTAATTTTTTGGCCACTCGACTCTACTCGGAGGCCTCCCTCAACAAGGTGAAGGTACCAATGTGGGTGCTGGTTCACCTTAGTCAGGCTCTCATGTCACGGCCTCTTCTAGTAACCAAAGAAACGGACTTTGGGAAAGAGATAAAGAAGAAGAAGAAGCAGTTTTTTCAATAAAGAAATTGAACACCAAAATAAAAAAACAAAGCCGGAGAAAAAAGCAGGTATTTTCCCGAATTTATTATAAAAATCATGGATTTTAAAAAAAATGTTGACAAATTTATTTTATTGTACACTATTTCTCCAAAATTTGAGGAAAAAGGATGGATGAAAAAACTGGATGGGGGGGGGGGGGGGGGGGAGGGGGAAGGTAAAAAAGGGAGGGACAGAAGGGGAATTACATTTACTGAAGCCCAAAACCCTAAGGTTAAAAAAAGGGCTAGAGAGTGGCTGGCTGTGTGTGGCAGTAAAAGTACTTTAACAGTGCACAGCAAAACACACAACAGTGCTGCTAAGTTTTTACTGCTGCCTGTCTGCATGCCTAGTGCCTGCTGCTGCTGTTGTTGTTTTGCTGTTACTGTTATTTTACCTCTTCCTTCTGCTTCTTCTTCCCTTTCTCTGTTGTCCTTTTTTTTGTTTGTTTTGGCTTCTCCATTTTTTCATCTTAGTTTAGTTTGATGGGTGGGGGTTGAAAAAACAAGAAAAAAAGTAAATAACTAAACTTGGATGTGAGAAATATTTTTGCAGCCTAGTAGTAGTCACATACGAACCGACCTGACCCACCCACCGCCCGCTGGGGCTGCTTGCTCTTGCATTGGAACAGCTTGATGGGTGGGTTTGAAAAAAACAGTAGATAACTAAACTTGGATGTGAGAAACATTTTTTGCAGCCTGGTGGTAGTCACATACATACTGACGTGAACACCATTGGGGATGCTCTTATATTGCAAGAAGTCGATGGGGTTGGAAAAAAAAAAAAAAACAGTAAATAACTAAACTTGGATGTGAGAAATATTTTTGCAGCCTGGTCGTAGTCACATACTGATGACGTGAACACCACTGGGGATACTCTTACATTTGAAAGAGCTCGATGGGGTTGGGGAAAAAAAAAAGAAAAGTAAATAACTAAACTTGGATGTGAAATATATTTTTGCAGGCAGGGTCGCATACACTGACCTGAGCACTGCTGGGGACGCTCTTACATTGCAACAGCTCCGTTATACAGCAGAAAAGAAGAAGCAGAAGAAGAAAAAAGAAGAAGCAACAGCAGCAGAAGCTGAACAAGGAAGCACCACAATAGTGGAGAGGAGACAAACAGGCAGAACTCATAGAGCATCACACTAGACATACCCATTACCCACAACATATTCCATTCTCTCTCTCTCTCTTTCTCTCTCTTTGGTTTCTCATACTCTTTGTTTCCTTTCTTGTTCACAGAACTTGAGAGGATTTGAACTCACCCATCACCATCTTCTTCTTCTTGTAGATCTTTTTGTGTCAATGACAATGCACCAAACCAAAGAAAAGCAACCTTCTTCATTGGATTGAGAGTTTTTTTTTTTTTTTTTCCTACGTGTTTTTGTTGTTGTTGTTGTTGTTGTCGTAGTGTTTTGGTAGAGTGCGTGTGGTTTTTGCCATATTTGCACCTTCTTCTTCTTCTACCAACTCTGTTGGAAAGTGGGTTTCGTTCAAAATTTTCTAGAACAAGTTGGAAGCATCATGGATTTTGTGTGTTTTTTGGAAAATGCAGGATCTTTATGATCCCATTCCATTTCGTTGTCAACACGCCACATAAGTTGTAGCTCCTTGGATTAGTGGAACAACCCCAAAAAAAAACAGAAAGTCCGGTTGCTGCTGTTGCTGCTTCCTGGGGTGACCAGCAGCTCTGATTTTTATTTTGTTGCCTTTGCTTTCTGTACTAGTACTAGTTGTTGTTTGGTTCCGTTTGTTTGTGTTGAGTTTTGTTGCCTCCCTGGTTTGAGGAGGAGCTACCCAGCTATGGATAGCTAGAATCACCTTCTTGATGTATCTGTTGTGCTGAGAAAAATCCTCGTCGGACTGGGTGGTTCTGCGAGCAGCTGGTTTACTGGACCCCAAGTTTTGTGGGCAATTTGGTGGGTGGTGGGACTGTTTTCGTTTTTCTTTCTTTCTTTCTGTGATGACTGAAAGCAACTTGGTTGAAGGAAAGCCAGTGGCTGCCTCCTCTTACTACAGCAGGAAGTCTACACTACTGACCCAAGGAAGATTGGGATCGAGCAGTTGAAGTATTTCAAACTCAAAGGCAGCAGCATGAAACATCCAGCTCTTCTTCCACTTGTGTGCATAATCTTGCTGCTGCTGAGCAGCACGTTACCATTCATAACCTGCACTTCTAGTGTTGTTGCTGCTGCGGCTCATTCTCAAACTGGTAAAGAACTCGTCATCTTTGAATTCTTCTACAGTTGTAGTAAAAGTCATGCATATAGCTTCTTCTTCTTCTTCTTTCTTCCTCTACAAGTCTCCTCCCAAATTTCAACATTTCCATAGCCACCCAACTAAGCTAGATTATCAATCCATCCAAGAGTGGAAGAATTCTCTTCACCTGAAGGTTGGGGTCTAATCTGTTCTGTTTGACAATGTAGGTCTGGATGCACTAGACAGTTCATGCCCATCATCAAAAGAGGCATATAGTGTCACAACAAAAACAACAGCAATAACAAAAGCAGTAACAGCAGCAAGCCCCAGCAGCTCAGCAGCTGCAGCAATTGGGGAGCTACAAGAGCTAACAGCAGAAACAGTGATGGAGCTTTCAAGTGGTGGTGAGCAAAATCAATTGAATTTTACATTTTTTGAAGGATTTTTTTATATATCCATATCTTTTGTTTTAGTTTTTTGGGTTGTTTTTAGTGGGTCTAATTGAAAAAGTTTTAGTGTCAAACATGAAGTTTGTATTTTCATTTATGGCTGAATTGTTGTCTTTGAAACCTTGAATGGCAATCTAGTTAATTACCTACTGGGTTGTGCAATCGTGTGCAGTTGAGAATGATGTTTGTTGATGGTGTAGTAATTGTAATAGTAATGTGTGGTATCATCAGCTATGGTTTGAGCTGTAACAATAATAATAATACTCATTGTTTTGAACTAGTGCTTTTTTATTATAAATTTTCAACTCCCATTTGCATCAAGAGTCTTTTGATGATCCCCATTTATAGACGTACTAATGTAGGTTTGATTGGATTTCTATTTTTCCCTCTGTTTGTTTGGTTTTCATTCTTTTTGAACAATGCTTAGAAAAAATGAGTTTTACAAAGATTTTGCCATTTGACCTGTTTCTGATGTTCTTGGTTAGAATGTAACTCTGGTTTTTTTCGGTTAATTCCCCAAATTTTGTATTTGGGAGAATTAGATTTTTGCAGTAGTTTTGATTGTTGTGATGAATTTGGATTTGGATCTGTCTGCAACAGCTGCTTTTCGACACAGAAGATGAAAAGGATTTCTTTCTTCCAAAAAACAATTGAGTGTTGATTTCTTTTGAGTTTTTCTGGGAAAGTTTTGTGGGGGTGTGAGTTAATATATTTGGTTTGGTATTGTTACTCCTGAATGTGCATACATGTGTGATTGGTCTTTTGGATCCATGCAGACTTAAGTATACTTCTTCAATTTTGATATAGTAATTGTGTTGTCAAAAATTTGATGTTTCTGTAGGATTCGAGGGTGGCAGCAGCTCAGAGTCATCCAGTGAATCGCGGAGTGCAGTTGGGCCATTTATGATGCAGCCAACAACAAATAAGGCAAGACAGGCAAGAAGATTCAAGAGCCGCCGCATGTTAGCCCCTAGTAAGTTTGTTCTGGCTTCCTTCCTCCTCTTATTCTTGTCCACTCAAGAAGTTACCTCATATGTCACACACACACACATACACACACACACGGAGAAGGGAAGGAAGGCTGATACCTGGGAAGGGGGAAAAAGAACAAAAAAAGAGTTCATAAAAATCAATAATAAACCAGGAGTATGCACAATGGAGCAATAATGATGGGTTTTGTGGGGGTTATTGCAGATCGAGTGTGCACAAACAAAGATATTAGCATATTTCAGGGTCAAGATGGCTCCTCAGGCATCCCGCAGTACATTGTGCAAATAGTGAACACATGCTTATCTAATTGTGCCCCTTCAGACATTCATGTGTACTGTGGCTGGTTTGCTTCAGCTCTCCTGGTCAATCCTAATATCTTTAGCCGTGTTGCCTTCAATGACTGCCTAGTTAATGGTGGCAGGCCTCTTAGACCAGGCGACATCATCCGCTTTGAGTATGCAAACTCGTTCATGTACCCAATACGCTTCAAGTCCGCTAGCTTTTGTTAAAATTAAGTCTTCTTCTTCTGTCTTGTACAAAGCCCCCTCCCAGTTTTGACCTTTGAGATTTTTAACAAAAACCCATAAATTTTACTAAGTAATAAAGCTTTTTCTAAAGACCCCTCCATTTCCATCTTGACCTTCCTTGTGTTGTATGTATACAAGTGCGTGTGTGTGTGTGTTGTGTGTGCGGGTGCAGTTTGCCTACATGTCCCACTTATGGATCCAAGAGTTCCTAAGTCTGTGCAAAGTGGATCCAAGTCCAGTTTTCTATAATTTTTGTGGCCAAGTTCAGTCCAGGCTTAGTGAAGAAGAACAATTGTCAAGGTTTTAAGGAGAGCATTTGCAAGACAAAAGCTCATGTGAGGGGAGAGCTTGATATGCATGCATGTTAGGTAAAATGTTGGGAGTGAAGAAGAATAATGAGTTATGTGGATTGTGGGGGTATTGCAGATGGATGTACAAACAAAGACATTAGCATAATGCAGAGCCGAGACGGCTCTGCTGGCATTCCTCAGTACAGTGTTCAGATAGTGAACACATGCATATCAGAGTGTGCGCCCACAAACATCCATGTCTACTGTGGCTGGTTTGCGTCGTCTCCCCCTCCCAACCCAAACACATTTACTCGCCTTGCTTATAATGACTGCCTTGTGAACGGTGGTCGGCCTCTTGCCCAAGGCAGCATTGTGGAGTTCCAATATGCTAACTCCTTCATGTATGCCCTTAGTTTCCGGTCGGCCAACTTTTGTAGATGAAATTTGGTATACTATTGTGTACCTACTTCCTTACCTACTTAACTACCTACCTACCTACCTATCTACCAACAGACAGTTTTATGTATGATGGTTTGGGGAAGGGGGTTTGAATTTAGCTTTAGATCTTTTAGTCCCAATGTATCAGACCCTCCTGAGTCAAAACAATGGCGGAAACTTTTGTAGATAAGAGTGTGATACCCGAAGAAGATTTAATCTATGTATGGTACAACCCCATAGCTTAAAAGACGAGTAAAAAATGGAATTTTGCACAAAATTGATTGCCCTCTCAATGTATCATGGTCTCAGCCCCTCTCAATTCCATCCTGAAGTAGTGTGGTGAGAGGTTTTGCAGCAGCAACAGCAACTTTACATTCTACAAGGATGAAATGGAATCTCATTGTTGTGACAAGTCTTTGATGAAAACAGATGCTTCAAAAAGAAGTCACACATCGTGTCATACAAGCCAAGGCAACAACACTAGTATTCATACTCATGTATTTGTTGAATGTAGTAGGTCTTTGCAAAATCATCATAGTATATTCTCACTCAAGGAAGTGCAAAGTTCGGTTTCAGAAAAAAACCTCTGCACATTTTGGGTAATAACACAGTTGCCCATTCTAATAAGGCTTAATTAAACCTGAGAATCAGACAGTCATAATGAAAGGGCTTGGGAATGTGATCAGGAAATCCCAAGGATCAAGGGAACAATAAAATTGGGTTCTGAAGCTCTGTTGGGTTTTGTTTACATGCATCATGTTTTGTCCTTACAAAGGAACAGCTTCTTTTATATTATTGTCAGAACTGAAAATACTAAAAACCACAATCAGCACACACCTGCATGCATGTTATTGTTGTAATTGTTGTACTCTATCAAAAACAACACCCTCCCCCCACTCCCCCCCCAAAATGGGAATTGAAGTCATTTGAAAGCTTATGATGCCAATAGTTACCAACACCCATTTCAACCAGATGGATGTATAACCACTACATTTTTTTTGAATTTCAAAATTTTGTCAGAAAAACGAAGACCCAGCAGCCAGCATTCTTCTTCTCTCAAATTCTCAATCAAAATGAGCAAATCAATTTTAGCAGCACACAAAATCTAAATCCACAAATCGCACCCAAATCCATCCACATTACTCTCTCTCTCTCTCTCTCTCTCTCTCTCTCTCTACTTTCTCCACCAATTGTGTTGAAGTTAAATGAATCACAATTTTTTCCTTTTTCCTTCTTCCCCCAATATGTGCCCCACTCCCTATTTACCCTATTTTATTTTTCCTTTCTTTCATCACAACATTGAGTGAAAACTTAGGAAATTAAAATAAATTAAATTGCTTATGGGAAAACTTGGTAGTAATGAATTCCCTCAATATACGCTCTTCCCTTCATACCCATATTGAATTTTATTGAAGAAATGTGGAACTTAATTCTTATATGCTACTCTAATTGCAGGAGGACTGATGACGGCTTTACTTTTATAAACAATGTGATTAGTGATTACCAAGGGAAGGGAAGGGAAGGGAAGGTGATTAATACAGTTCTTTAGGCACACAACAAACCATCAATGCAAAATTAGGTTAATTTTCATCAACTGGTAAACAAAAAATTCACACAAAGTTGATATGTAAGTATATGGAGCTAAGAACTTGCATCTACGGTTGTATGCAAAGACTATATATATATATATATATATATATTTTACTATGGTATTCAAATGTTGTGTGGATTAAGTTAATATGTTGGTAGGTAGTACGGTTTTTTTTGGGGAGTTATTCCACACAACAAGTTGTTGTGTGGATTAGTGTTTTTGTTTGGGAAATTATTGGATTACCCCACTTCCTCATGAGTTTGGAAAATGGAAGAAGGTGAGCGGGATGATGGTATGTGGAATCGTACTACTACTTAGTTAGTCGGGAGAAAGAAGTGAGGAGCACAACAGGTTTGAACAGCATCAACAAGAACAAACAAAGACCAAACAATTCCGTCTGACATAACGGTCCTGACTCTCCAACTGGTCACCAGTTTGTTTGTTGCTGGCAACAACAACAAAGATCCAAAAATCATTAGATCTCTCGTGACATCCATCCGAGGGACAAAATCATCTCAAAAAGAAAATTCTGTTCTTCTTCTTTTGCCTTTTCTTTTTTTTTCTTTTCTTTTCTTTTTTTTTAAAAAAAAATTTGTAACAAAGAAGGGTAGTAGTAGTTATTTATTTATTAGTCCCATTTATTTTTTTGGTCCCCTCCAACAACCTTAGAATTTTCTGGGATTTTTTTTTTGTCAGGGCTTTTCCTTGAGTTTCAGTTTTTCTAGTGGTACTTGATTGGGGAAAAAAATGCTGAATGGCCAATTATTCAAAGAATATGTAATTATAAGTGTTTTATTTTATTTTATTTTATTTCAGTTTTTGGCCTCAATTTTTTGTTTGCCAGAAAATTAGTGTCAGTAGAATGATTGTTGTTCTCCTATGACTTTGACAAAAGCAGTAGGTTGTCAACAATGTACTTTTTTTTTCTTTTTTTTTAAAAATAAATTTTTAATAATTGTTTTTAAAATAAATATTATTATGATAATTTATTTTGTGGTTGCCAACAATGTCCAAGGAGGCCCATAGAGCACAATTGTGTGTTTTTTTCTATGGTAAAATTGACATTGTTCTGAGTGCATATTTTTTTGTTGCCCCTGCATTGTAAGGCAGGGATATTGTGTTGAGAATCATCATAGAGTACAGTAGCTTCAAGGGATTTTGCCCCTTAGAAACTAGGTGAGATGATTCACCCTAATTTGATTGTAAAAAGATTCAAACTACTTTCTCCAACAATGGTTATTACACTCATCAAAAATTCATGTAATTTTTTTTAAAATGTGACAATGTGATTGAAAAACATTCAAATACACACCTCATGATGACTCTTCTTTTTTTTCTTTTTTTCTTTTTTTTTTGGTTTGAAATTTTGCACAAATGTGAAAAATAAACATGAAAATGAAATATTTTATCACTTTTTCTTTTTTTTGAGAAAAAGAAGTCATTAGATTTACAAAAAAATGATCACCATGTTGCAACATTTACTTATTGGTTTAGGTTTGGTAACAAATGTTTTAAATGTTTAGATAGGTTCCTATAACATGTCATCATTTAATGTGAGATCCTTTTGAGTTCCTCATAACTAATGTGATGTTAAAAAAATAAAAATAAAATCATGACAACTTTTCTGTTACAACAACATGACTATGTACATTGAATTTTATTTTTTTTAAAAAAAATTCCCCTAGCTATAAGCAATTTATCATACAATATCAATTGTTGATATTAAATTAATGGTATAACACACCTTGTTTACTTAGTGGGGCTCTGCCCGTGAGGGAGGGAAGGTAACCAACAATATCTTTTCAATTTGGTCCCACATTTTGAGTTCCAATTTTGGGAACTGTGGGTTTAGGGTTTAGGGTCCTGCCTATGAGTTCCAATTTTGAGAACTTCATGAAAGATTTCCTATTTTAACTATAATCTTGGTTTGAACTCTTGTAATAAGAGGCAGACCCATTTCCCAATTACAAGCTTTGTTTTGGGTATACCATGGTTGAATAGCACCTTTGTCATCAGGTCAGACCTGATGAATAATTATTTCATTTTGAAATATTTCATTTCAACAACCTGAATATTCCCAATATTCACAGTTTAGAATGCATTTGGGTCTTTTTTTTTTCCATAAAAAACCACACCATTTCTAACATTTTATAATCTTCTACAAAAGGTGGAAAAAAAGAAGAAGGGGAAAAAAAAAAAAAAAAAAAAATTACAATTGCTGCACATTGTGTTAGAGTCAGTGTTAAAAGCAACCAAATACCCGAGGGTATAAAAGACTAGGTTTAAATCATGTACCCAAGTCTCAATATATTGATCTGGTGGTTACCACTGTTATGGAAAATGAGTCAATAACCATATTAGATGGTGCATACAAGTGGGCAGGATGGGTATGGGAGAATAACATTTTCTATTATTTCATGTATTAGAAACACCCATAAAATCAATACTTAAATTCACGTATTGAGAAATGGCCTAAACAAACCACCTATTATGGCAAGACCAAATCAGCAACAATTAAAAATAACAAATGTTCCATGAAGTTCCCATCCCAAAATAAACAAGGCATGTGTCACGCTATGGCCTTGCCATTTACATTAAAACGTATCTTAAGGCAAAAGAATAATTATGGAAACTCAAATATTTCACCGTGCAAAAATATACCAATCTTCAAAAAATTCTCAAAAATAAACCAAAATCCTTCAAGATATTAGTAGAACTTTGATAACTAATCTCAAGTTTCAACACAAAGCCAAAATATTATCTTTCAAAAATGCTCATATAAAAATAGACCTATTATTTATTACCTAAGTGCCAAAACCCCGTAAGCTACTATACTCTATTATAATGAATCTAAACACAATATCCTTCTTGCCTTGCTTGGTAGGCAAGGCCAATAAATTGAACTCAGAGTGCACAATAGTAACACTTGTGGAACATTACTCAAAATGTGAGAGAGACCTGATGAAAATCACATGTTCAATGTGCCACTATCTTGCAACGTATAGTTGCCACAATGCCAGGAGAGACCTTTTCTAGGCTTGGTGTTTGGTCAAGTTTTTCACCTATTTTCTTTCACGACTTGCTTCGTGTTATTGGCAATGGGTTTAGGTCCTAGGTTATGTTATTTATTTATTTTTATTTTTTTTTCCCCCCCTAGGGCTCCATATTGTGCGTTTTGTGCTTTGCAGTGTTGTGTTTTGTTTGGACTTCAATCCTTTTTTTCTTTTTTTTTTGTTTTTCTTTCTCTTGTTCCCTTGATGGGTGTTTTTCCTTTATTTATTTATTTAATGAAAACCCATATGGACCGTTCCATAGTCTACTGTCTCTCCCTTACAGGCAGAGCCAAATATCAATAGTAATAATAATAATAATAATAGATCCACTCATCATTGCTTTAAATTAAATTAACAGAAGTAGATGATAAACAATTTTCTTCTGCAAGGGAATCTCCAGTTTTTCTTCTTCACTTCACAGTCTTCTGTACAGTAGCAGTATAATAATAATAATAATAATAATA
>Ga0116231_10010973_pt1 | contig 14212 bp, 13 predicted proteins | sample S1TSphgellanicum_2_FD_89695 | JGI IMG/M metagenome (GOLD analysis project Ga0116231, IMG submission 89695) | Host-associated microbial communities from peat moss isolated from Minnesota, USA - S1T2_Fd - Sphagnum magellanicum MG | ecosystem: Host-associated > Plants > Peat moss > Unclassified... | reverse complement strand
CTGGAAAAAAAAAATGTCTTTTGTGGATATTTAAACAGTCCCACAACCCAAAAAAATTAAAATTTTAAAATTTCAAAAAAAAAAAAAAAAAAAAAACCCTCTCTGGAGTCTTCATTCAATCCCTGGCTCTGACAAGAGTGCAGTGCAGCGATTGATTTGGGAGTAATAATAAAACCCCTACCCAAAAGGCAAAATTTGTCTACTTTCAGTCTTTTGTCATCAAGACGAAGCATGCTGGCTGGCTGGCTGGCTGGCTTACCCCTCCCTCCCTCCCTCCCTCCCCGCCCAACCCCCGCCCCCCTCGCCGGCTGGCTGGCTGTGCCTTACGTCGTCAACGGGAAGAATCTATCGTCTCGTTGTGTGCATGCCCGAGAGCACCACAAAAGTAGATCCACTGTTTTTCTTTACTTTTGTAATTCCCCCTTTTGTTGTCTGTTGTTTTTTCTTCGGGGATTGGGGGAAAGGGTGGACCGTGGTGGGTAGGGATGTCTGGATTAACAAAACCGTGGTAGGTAGTATAGTATACCAGGTACTCACAGCCCTTTGTTTGTGGGCCTTTTTAGTCGCTTGCAATCGCTTTCTGTTTGGGAGTTGCTTTGCTGCTATCGTGTTATGTATTTTTGAAGATTTGGGGATTAAAATTTTTTTTTCCTGGGATTCTGTTGTGGGAGTTTTGGTTTCAGGTTTTGGGGTCCAGGGGTTTGGTTTTTGTCCCCTCCTCTTCCATGGTGTAAAGTGTTTTGGGGAAATTGGGTGTTTTTTTGGGGGTGGGGCTTCGTTGTTATTACTTTCTCTCTCTCTCTCTCTCTCTCTCTCTCTCTCTGCGTTTTACTTCCATGTTTTTGTTTTCGCTCTTCCTACTGCAGTTGGGAATCGTTTGTTGTTTGTCTTTTTCCCGTTTCGTCTAGGCTCGTGTTATGCATTTCGCTTGTTCGTGTGTGGTTGCCAGGCTTTTTCTCTGGATGCCAGGATCTTTGTGAGAGAGAGAGTTGAGATCATCTCAATGTGAGTGACTGAGTGAGCAAGCGAGCTAGCGAGGGACGCCGTCTCTCTCCGTTGCCGTCTGTATGTATATATGCATGTATGTTTACATTTGTGTGTGTGTGTTTTTCCGTTTGCCTCTGTCATCGCCCCCTCTCTATTTCTCTCCCTCTCTCGCTTTCTTTCTCATTTGCTCTCTTCCTTTTTATTGCGTCGTGGAGAAAACGTACTTGAATTTGGGTTTGTTTTGAGATGGGAGGCTGTGTTTGTTTGGTTCCCTTTCGGATCCATGGGATTGTTTGTGTGACTTCATCATCTTCTTCTTCTTGTGTGAGGGTGTTTTAGGTTTGCATTCCTTTGACTGTTCCTGGAGAGGAAAAGGGAAGTACAGAGACGTCTTGGACTCACTCGCAGACTCCTTCATTTCCGAATTTTTTTTTGCTTTTGAGGGTTTTCTGTTTCTTAGGATCCTCGAAGTGAGTTTTAGATTTTGTTTTGTGGCAGGGAAAGCACACTTTCCTTCTTTTTGCGCCCCTTGGTGTATTAGGTCCTGTCTATCAAGAAGCAACGAAGAAGGAGAAACAAACCAATCTTGGGGAGACTGACTTTGTTGGTGTAGTTGCGGTCAGTGGGTTTTTTGGTGAAGGGTTTTCAAATGGCACACGACTTGTTGGCTGCTGTCGTGAGCCGTCAAGAAGAAGAAGATGATGATGAAGGGGAAACGGCAGCTGCGTCGTCGGCATTCGGCGAGGGAATGGCAAAGAGAGGCTTACTGGTATTGGATCCCAAGATCTGGTGTAAGTTACCAGAGGAGCTTTTGGAAAGAGTTCTGTTGCATCTGCCTTTGCAGAGTCTGGCACGGATGAGGACCATTTGTAGGAAATGGGATCATTATGTGTTCACAAGTGCATTCACAAAGCTGCGTGCACAAATCTGGCAGCAGAAGCCATGGATTGTCATGACCTCCACAGAGAAGTCTCTATTCGTTTACGATTCTGGTCTGGACACATGGCATCAAGTACCCATCCCGTTCAATGCCCACGAACTCCATGTGGTAGCAGCAGCGGGTGGCTTGCTCTGCTTCTCAAATGCTTGGTTCCAGTGGCCACGCATGTACGTGTGCAATCCTATGACACAAAAGTGGCGACGACTGCCTCCCATGAACACTTGGATGATCTCCACAGTTGGCATGGTGTATGAGGAAGAAGCAGCAGCCACCACCCCTCTAGCTGCTGCCTCCTCCTCCTTCAAGGTTCTTGTCTGCGGTCGTCTTGAAGACCACAGTGTGATCACAGAAGTATATGATTCGAACACAAACTCCTGGACCATAGGAGGCAATCCTTCACCAGCTCGCAAGCATGGAGGACATGCATCCTTGTGGTGTGATGGGATCTTCTACTGCCTCACATTCCCCTTCTCCACTCTTTGTCTCTTGGCTTATAACTTGCGGCAGGGAGCTTGGTATGAAGTCCCCGTCCGCATGCCTGCACCCATCATGTCACCATCACTGGTGGAATGCAAGGGAAGATTGATGCTTGTTGGAGGCCTTGAAGAAGAGCATTCAGTGTTTGTGATTCAGATATGGGAGCTCGATTCCAACAAACACGAGTGGGTGGAACTTGAGAGAATGCCATCACAATTGTGCAAAGATTTTGTAACAAACATGGTCCCTAGTAAACCACTCTCATGTTTCGCAACTGGTGACTTCATCTTCCTTATGATTCCTAGCAGCAATAACTACATGCCTGCTTTGATGTTCAATCTCATTCACCGAACTTGGGATTGGTGGCCTACTTCTGATTTCCCTATAGAGCTTCCTGAAGTCAATATTGGCCAGTCTTCAGGTATTAGCTTTGAGCCACGTCTGGATGCTTCCGTTTTCTAGGTCTCCCTCTGCTTAAATCTGCAGGAATTTGGGGAGTCTTAAATTTCTGGCTGGATGTGCACATCTTCTAGGGCTGCCTGCTTAAATCTGCAAAAAACTTGGGATTCTCAAAACTCCTTCTGGATGTGTACATCTTCTAGGGTTGTCTGCTGCTTAGCTCTGCAGAAACCTGGGAGCCTCAACTTCTTTTGGATGAATGCTTAAATCTGCAGAAATTTGTAAGTCCCAAAACACTCCCTGTGCATACTGTATACATCCTTTCCACATTTGGAGGGTCACAAACATATTCTAGATTGTTTGTGTTGTATATGGTAGAAAATTGTTGTTGGCAACAGACTGTTTGAGCAGAGACTAGAAGAGCGACTTGGATTTCTATTTCACACAGATGACTGATAGATTAGTGAAGAATGTTCCAGTCCCCACGGCATGCGAAAACGAGCTTTTGTATTCTACCTGTTTATTAATTTAAACCCACATTTTGTGTAACAAGCAAAACATACTCTTCTACCTGCTTTCTACATAGCCTATTGCTTCAAAGTGCAGAAAAATATGAAACTCTAAAAGCTTTCAATACAATTAACTGAAAACCTCCTCAACTGCATACTGAATGATATAATTGTCATGACCTGCACCACGGGTAGCCAAAGTTAGCACAGACTGGTAGCAATTATTTGTGAAAGGTTGGCATTAAGAGAAACTATTAACAATTTGAATAGTGTAAATAAAGATGTGCAGTTCATTTTTTTAGAGTTTTTTTCCACATGATACGTACATGAAGGTGGCTTTAGTCCTTCAAACTCCTCTGAAAACATCCTTGCTATGCACTCACATCTGTCAGGTGAACATCATCTGACCTGCACACCTCCATACATTTTCTCTGCAAAGTTATTCGTTAAGGTCTGTTGCCTAATCCACTCTACCCACACTGTGCTTCACTTCTGTCATTACAAACCTCGTCAAGTGGTACAATGTCAGGCCATGGATTGTATTTGGCAGTATATGGTGAGATGGAATGAAGTAATGTTGACGTCTACTTGAACAATGACCCTCTCAAAGTACTATTTAGTGACAGATGTCTGTGTTGTAACACAGTCCTAGAGTCGGGATTGTTGTGCAGGAACAGCATCTGGAGCAACTTGCACAACCACCTACAAAACAATGATTTTGTAAGAATTAGCTCAAAATGAATCCAAATACATTTCCGTTAAGCAAATTTCAGAGTGTAATTGTCCTGTTCTGTGTTTCTCAGACTGAATTCAAGCCTGTTGTATGTTGCAAGTACAAATCTATCAGAAAGTCGCATGAAGTTAACCAATAAGAAGGTTGATTGAGGTTCGAACTGTGTATGACAGTGCCCACAAGTAACTGAAGTCATCAGATGGAGATCATTGAATGTTTTGAATAAAGGATGTGAGAAAAGATACACCTTTCCAATGCTGTGGCCAGAGTGAAGATACTCTACTGCATCTGCCACTGAGTTCAATCCCACAAACCTTGTTGGGTCAATTGTGATCTGCAAAGCACCCAAAGAATCTTAGTATTCGGAAAAAGATCACATGTAATAGGCAACATATGGAAGCAAAGTCTCCTTTTGACTGCAACCTGCAAGGCTTATTGATTCATAACCAACACGAAAAGGTATAAGGCATGAAAATTGCTCTCACCTTAAGGTCACCAGCAGAATACAGATTGTAAAGCTTCTCAATATGCTCCTTAAAGAGCTTCCTATAGTGATTTACATAGAAGCCAGTCTGTTCCAAAAATCAGGGACATGGATGAGTAAGAGGAAGAATGATGACTTAATCCAATACTTGTAAATGGACATATCCATGAGAATACAGAGAAAACCAAACATTAAAAACTTTCAAGGTAAACACTGCATCAGTTCCAGCCAAACCTAAACACAAGCAAGAATGAGTGTGGTCATAGCCTTGCCAATGCCATGCACAAGTGTCAGACCATAAAAGTATCGTAAATGACAGTGATCAGCTGCCATTACTCCCCACTGACTATATCAAATCCCAAGAGGCATGGCTCAAACTCATAAATTAACAGTGGATAAGCACAGAATACCCAGCCCATGAGAGACACTAACCAGTGTTTGTGATTTTGCCAGTAGCTTCTCACAAAGGCCTGGATAATTGCCAGGTTTCCATCCCTCTGCTGGTGTCTCACCTGCATACTGAAAGCCATGAACAAATCTATGAGATTGCAGAGAAAACTCCTTGACAACACTTTGAAACATACATATACATCCACAATGATTGCCATGCTATTTGCTAGTAACGTTAGTCATCAGTGAAATAATCTGAAACAGTATAGAATACACAATATCAACTGTGTGAGTATATAGCAATGTGAGGGGACCATTAATTGACAGCAGACCTGCAAAAAATCCGCATGTAATTAAACATACTTTTTGGCTCTTGAGCTCAGCTACTGTCATTCAATTTAGTCCAAGGGATACTCAGTCACAGAACAATGTCAAGGTCAAGGATCCAGGTTTCCAGGGGCCACTACAACTCCATGGACACAGGACCCATGCATGTCACCCTACCCATATCTTACTGGAAATTGAAAATTGAACCACTGCCAATGCAGACAGCACACTTCTTCCCATTGTACTTTCCACACAGGAAAGACACATGCCATAGAGAGATAATATTGCCATCCAAGTGGGGTATGTACAAGGTAGACAGAATATACACACCTGAGAGATCATGCCAATGAGAACCATGCGACCAAAAACAGCCAAACTGTTCATGCATGTCTGAAACATTTCACCTCCAACTGACTCATAAACTATGTTCACTCCATTTGGGAACTCCCTCTTCAACACCTGGTGCACGCACAAATGAATGAATTCTGATCAGCAAACCATTACAAAACTGCAGCAAACCAAAGTGGTTCAAGAGTGATCTAAAGGGTGTACACCCATCTAGGACATGGATAAGCTTAGGACCTGCAAACACTCCACAAGCAGTAAGAGTTTGAGATTGAAGAAGCAGCCTGCTGCTAGCTGTTTAGAAGACCAGATGGAGGTCCACTCAGCAAGCCTCAAGAACTTTGTAGGCACTTATGACCCCACTATAGAAAACAAAAAATTCACCTTTTATTGAACTCAAGGGACAGACTCCAGACTATACTTGGAGTCCTTAGCAATCTCAAAAGAATCTCATAGACATCTTTCCAATAGCCAATGCTGGATGAATCTGTGACTCTATCAATGATTTTCTTTCAGATTTAACCCTTGGTCTAAGAGTTCTTATGATATCACATAGCCCATCACTGAGGCAAGGAGATGGAAAGAACCAATTTGATGTTTTCTTGCGTGTAATCAATGACTCGATCTACTCCAATGCCACGGAGAAGTGCAGCTTTCCTTGCTCCACCACATGTGGCCACCACCTTGTTCCCTGCTATCTTTGCCAGCTACATGGACAGCAATATCAGGAAAGAAATCAGTCCTTGAAAAATGAAAGACAGCAACCAATGAATCTCCTAAAGTCTAGCAATATACCATCCGAAAAACCAGATTACTAACAAAGAAAACAAGCTATGTACTAAAATATCTCAGATTCTTTGTAGATCTTTGATGGCACTATGTGTGAAGTGTAGCAAATGAACACAGGCAAGGAATCTCAGATTTTGACTCTTCTAAGAAACCTGTTAGTCAAACATTTCTAATCATTTACACTGAGAAAGAGTTGACCATCTCCAACTTTTACCTGACTATCTCTAAAAGCCTCTCCTGAAGATGACTTCCTCAACCCAAAAATGTTCATGTACACCAGGACTCTTCAAGATATGATTCCTCAATGGCATAACTCTTTAACATGTTGAGATTATGGATTGGGGCTGCAACCATTTTCGTTAATCTACATTTGGAAATTCTACTGATTAGAAATATAGAGAAACTAAGTTCAGGTCCTATGTCCTTCAATGGTTGAGCAAAAGGTGCTAATAGGAGGAACAAGGGGTGGTTGACTGTAAAGCAGAGGCAGCCAACATTTTATTGCAAAAGAGAATAGTTTGAGAAAGGTTAAGATAGATTATTGGGAGCCAAGCTACAGAAAATGAGAAAACATGAGTACAGGGGGCAAATTATTCACCTGAACAGCAAATTGACCCGTTCCACCAGCAGCTGCTGTGACAAGGACTGTCTCCCCTGATTTCATCTTCCCTGCCTGAAAAAGTCCAGATTGGTTAGTGTGATATGAAGTCATGTGAATAACACTCCTTGAAGAACTATGCAGCATGACCCACATGGCTACTGTAACAAGCTTTGCTAGGACATTGGTGAGAACTGGTCTAGAGTTCAAATCAAGTGGGATACATTTTTGTCATCAGTACTTGATGTGCAGATGCTGCCCAGATTACTTAGGAAACCTACTATGATTTGTTCAACACCCTAACTAATTTCCACCAACACTTTCATTTTCTGCTCATGAGTCAAGTGACCTACTAACCTGCTCAAGTCCAATGGAGGCAGTAAGGCCTGATGTCAATATAGCCACAATTTCAGGGATTGCTGCTGGTACAGGAAATGCATGTTTTGCAGCAATCTGCAAAATCCAGAATTTTGCCTCATACAAGTCTCTGATGTAGAAGATACTGACCATAACTCAAATGCAACTTTCTGGCAGGCAATTCACTACAAAGACAGGAATTATGCTTACACAGATGCTGAAGGCCCCAAAAGTCCCAAAAATCAATCATTCAAATGCCACTAACTTCAGAACAACATCTCTATTCACAATGTGAATCTTATTACCTCCCTGTACTCTGAGAATCCCCCGTCAAAGACTGTGGCAACAGGTGACCCAAGCCTTATGGCATCAGCAGACACACCTTCACCCATGCCAGCAACCAGCCCAATTGCCTGTCCATCAAACGGATCCATTTGACTTGTCATGAATAATAGGACAAGATCTCAAGTAGATGTTTCCAGAGAACATCATTGTGAACATCACTGCCAACTTTGTGAGACTGACTGAACCATACTGCTTTAGTAAGTCCACATATGCAACAGAAGTCCTTCAAAAACTTTACCTCAAACCCAGAGTCATAAGGGAGTTTAGTGGCTGCTATCTCTCTGCCATGGTAAAACCCAGAGCTAAAATTAATCTGCACACCACATCAAATATGAGACAGACATTGAGCAGAACAAGAAGGAAAATGCCTGAAAGCAGACATTGAATGCTAGTTGCAAGACAACAGAAAAATTTGGAGAAAAAGAACAAAATGGCCTGGTCGACATCTCAAAGAGTTAGGCACCAAAATCCTGTAAATATTTAAGTGCTGACACCCAACCAAAGGCTGCTTCATTCCTTGGGAGGATGCATGAAGTCCTGACAGTTATTAACAGACAAATGCAGATTTTGATAGCTTTGCCTCTGGATCTGAGAAGTACAACTGAACCTGAGATCCACTGTCAATAGATGTTTCAGTTCTGAAAAAGAAAATTACTGCAACTGTAGGAAGGCAAATATAGGATTCAACTAGAGGACTTACATCACTTGCATTGACACCTGCATAAAGAACTTTAATGAGAATGTGGCCAGGCTTCACAGGAGGTTTGTAAAACACAGTCACAATTTTTGTAGCTGCTCTGAAATCAGCACTTAACTTATGCACCACACTGCACCCAAACATAGACACCAACTTGGCCAAAATCAACTTTTATCCATTAAAAGAGCTAACCCAACAACTTCTCGAGTAAACACCAAACTCTGCATCTCATTGTCAAACACAGAGTCATAAAAACTTGATTATGCATAAGAAAGCAATGACCCTGACAGCAATTAGGAATGAACTTACTTTGCATCACCTTCACCAGCTAATGAAGTGGACACCGTCTTAAAATGATGCAAACAATAATGAACAAGTGGTCTAAGGATGGACTTATGCAAAACATATCTCTCATCAGATAGAAACTGAAGCCAAAAACGTTTGAATCTCCTTTGAATTAAGGAACCATAATGGGAACCATCACAGGAACTGCAAGAAATGAGTTCGCTCTCTGCTTTGAGATCTACTTGGACAGTGCAGATGGTTAGTTTCACAAAGGTCAGAGTAAAAAATGATTGCATCATGTTTGAGAACTTCTTACACTTTATGAAACTCTTTTGGAATAGGAGGTGGTGTTTCTAGATGAGGAGGAGGCTTCCTTTGCAACTTGGCACCAGCAGATGACAACCTATACTTTTTCTCCTCTTCCTTGTCAGGCCAGTATTCAAATCCTCTTTGGTTTGTAATCCAAAGGCAAGCACCAGCCTTGCTTTCATCTTCCAAGAGCATAAAGGAGCCTGATGTAAACAGCCAAAAGGCACAACAAACTGGTGACAAAGTTCATGATCCTTAGCTACACTTTTCAATGCTGAATGACGTCTTCTCATCATCAAGTTCTTACTGCAGTGAAACACTCACCTTAGACCCTACCCCCACTCCTAAACTGTGTAACACCGTTGATGACTTTTCAGGATTAATCATAACTACACCCAGCAATCTTGTGGACACATACACAGCACAGTCATTCAAAGAGTTTGCAGCATTCACACTGCCAACTACCATGTCAACTACAACAAGGATTTATCACAGTTTCAAATATACTCTTATGATTGGAATATGCAGGTTACAATGAGGTGTACCTTCAATAATCTTGTCCATGCTAATATAGCCCCTTGAGTTCTCAATCCACTTTCTTTGAGTTGCACTCAGTTGTTCCACAAGGGGTGTCACAATAAACTGGACACAGGAAAAACAAAATCATACCAGATGAAACAGGTTCTTACAAACAGAAAATTTGAACTGCCAATTTTTAAGCCAAATACCAGCTGCATACAGATATGATGTGGATAGAAAAAGAATCTAAGCTGCAATAAGGTGCATTTGATTAGTTTCAACCATTCTACAAAGATGGTCTCTTAAGAAGGTCTAAAATGGTGATGGGTAGACAGCTAAGTTACCCCAAGGTGACAGGTAGTGGTACCTCAGGACAAAGGGCATTAACACGAATTCCTTTTGCTTTAAGCTTCGACAGTGACCTTGTGAACATCACCACCCCCGCTGCAACAAGTCACAAAACCATTTGCCACTATCAATTGTGAAACAAGAAAAGCTACAGTTGCTACAAAATATGTAATGGTCGCTACGAGGATCACCATTGAGAAAAATGAAAGAAATGGAGAACAGAATCCATTTCTTGGACAATTGTTAAGTTGTGCTACACATTTAGGGTTCCAAGTTGATGAAAAAAAAGAAGAGAACAAACCTTTGGAGGCACTGTATATGGGCTGAGGACTTGAGGGATAGAGGCCTGCAGCTGATGCCACATTCAGAATAACACCCCCACGTCCTTCCATTGCTTGTACCTGAACATGTCCACTGAGAACATGATGATCGGATCATGAAATACTTGCAAACCCACCTCTTGTTGCACCAGTGGTATGGGCTAAGAAAAAGGATGGGAAAACAATCAAAATCTTACTGCAATGCGTGTGCCATCAATCACAGCTGTGAGGTTGATGTCTACTGTTTTCCGCCATGACCCTTTGCCATCCACACTCCTGTCATCTAGAAAGGACTTCAGATCTGCAATCCCAGCATTGTTGACACAAATGTCCAAATGTCCAAATGTCTGCTGGTGCATATCAAATGCTGCCACCAAGTTGCCTGCAATGGTTGCAGTGGATATATGTATCAGAAATCTCAGCTGAACCAAAATAATCCAATTCCAAACATGTGCTCAGGCGATCATGGACATACCAGGTTTAGTGACATCACATTGAACAAACAGGGCAGAAGGTGATTCCAGTCTCTTTGCAAGGTTTCTGTGAACTTCTTCCACCAGGCGTACTGTTTCATACCCATGCTCTTCTGAAATATCTGCAACTGTAATTCGAACACCCTTCTTGGCAAGTGCCAATGCTAGAGCCCGACCTAGAAGAAGAGCAACAGAAAGAGAATCAGAAGACTAAAGAAAGGGTGAGAGAGTTCTTCACAATATCAAACCCAAAAATCAAAATCTTCAATTTCAGTTCTACTAGATGAGGACAACAACAAAGAGGGTTGTGAAGATGATACCATTCTTTTAATCTACAAGTGTGACAGGCAAAAGAGGAGAAAAGAATACTGTGACACCTGGTTTGACTCCTCTCTTAACCACCCGGTTGTCATTGCAAGTCTAAAAGAGCTCATCCGACTGCATATAGGAGGAGGAACCAACCTATTCCACTGGATGCTCCAGTAATTAAAGCAGCATGTTCTGCTCCAATCTTCATCTTTTTTTTCCTGAAGCATCCCCACACACAATCATGTCTGCTGTATTAACACTTCGATGCAAACACTATTATCATGTAGAAAAAGAAGTTACAAAAATCAATAACACATGCATTTTCATCATCTCTCTCCTGCTGCTTCTTCCTAGAAAAGCATAGTCATAAAACGGAGACGGAAGGAAGGGGGGGTGGGGGGGATATAAATATAAATGCAAACTCTGCTTCTACCTAATTCGATTCAGCAACACATACTATTCCGCATCTCAAGAAGGCGTCTCTCTCTTCTCCGTGTCCGTCAAACAGAAAGAATCCAACCAAAAACTTGGACCATAAAATTGAAACCAAAAAACACAAAACCAAAACCAAAAGCTCGAATTTCATACTCACCAGATTAGAAACGAGAATCTGTTGCTGTTTTTCACTCTCCCGGAAACCGTTGAAGAAACAAACACAAATCGTAAGCTCTGCCTTGTGCGGTGGTTTGTTGCAAAACACTTACCAACAACAAAAGAGCGTTTCTGCGCAAGAGAAGAGAACAACAAAGCTGAGCAGACCGCTGCGATTGCCTCGGCGAGGAAGACGAAGCTGTTCCCCTAAATGTTCCCTGTAATGTCCTCTAAGACCTAGGTACTGAGAACGAAGACAAACCTGTTCCCCAACGGTTCCCCTCTCATGTCCTCCAAGTCCTACTGCAATGAGGACCGAGCAGTTCCCCAAATGTTCCCCTCTACTGTCGTTCTAAATCCTACTGCAAACAAGACGAACCTGTTCCCCAAATGTTCCCACCTTTCGTTCCCAATTCTCTTTTCCCTGTATGAACGACGGGGAACACCGTCGCGTCCTGAACGGTGGGGGTCTGCCACGTTCCTCTGCGTTCCCACCGTATGCCCAATGTTCTCATGTTACCATACCGAAAGCAAGGTAACCAAAGTAGGGTTAAATAAATGAAGAAACAGGTTACAAGGATAACCTACTAAACCAAAGACCAGGAGTGAAAAAACAGGGAATTTTTTTTTAATTAAAAAAAAAAACACAAAACTCTTTTTTTATTAAAAAAATATTTAATGCAGAATAATAAGGATAATAATTATTTAGTATTTACGCATATTCCGATTAATATGCGTAAATATTGATATAAATATTTATTTGTGAATAAATACCAATGTTTGTGCGTGTAAATGGTTTAGGATTTACTTTCTATGTAAGTGTAAATCTCACAATGAAATTTATTTATATTTCATGTAAATGTAGAACACGAGATGTCTAAGTGCAAGTGTAAAATCGTGTAAATTTATTTTATTTTATTTTATGCAATGTAAGTGTAAAAATAAATACATTTATATGGTTTTATGTGACCATGTAAAATAGTGCAAAGTAAAAGTAAATTTATCTTTGACAAATATTCAATTCACATAACCCTAAAGCTATATAGAATATTACATTTAATAGTTTGGCCAAAATAAAAAATTAAAAAATCAATAAATGTTTTTTTTTTCCAAAATTAGCTCCCTGAAATGAAAGAAATTCTTCACTCCTATTTGTATCTATTTGTTGATTTTTTTTCCCCCACCTCAATTGTAGCCATAATTTCAGGAAATTATTATTTTACTACCAAAATGAAAATTTTATATACCTATATATATATATATATATGGCCAACATATTAATTATATAATGACCAACATTTATCATATTCACAAGGTAAATTGTAACATGTATTTTAAAGAATTGGGGAATGTTATTTAATTATTGAAGAATATTAAATTTCCAAAATGAAATCTTCAAAGTTAATTTAATCATTTAATAAACATGTGTTGAAGTTGCCCTTGTATTACAATAGTGTGCTTTTATGTTTTTGACCCAAATATATTAGATTTTTTATAAAGTCACTCATCCCAATACTACTATCCTGGATGAAGTGGGCTTACCATCAAAGCTTTTTTTATGGAACCTTAGTAAAAACCCAATTGTGAGAAAACCATTTTTTAAGTATTCAAAAATTTTAAGGCTATTACCATTCAAAACTCATTAACTTTTGTTCCATTAGTGGAACACACAAAGTTTTTCTTTTCCCCAATTGAAAGGAATCAATTTGATTAGCCCCATCAACAAAAATAAACCATTGCAAGGCATTCCCCAAAATAGAAGTAAAGAAGTGTTTTTCTTTGGCTCACCTTTAAATATTATGCAAATTTTAACTTTGGACAACATTTATGGGATAACATGTGGGGTGAAAGTATAAATGGGTGGAATCAGAAGGAACCACCTTAAGGAATGGTTAAGGAACTAAAGTTGGCCAAATAATATTCATGGGTCATTTTTTTCTAAAAAATTAATATTATAAAAAAAATTCATGTTTATTCATTGCATTACAAAGTATATCGCCTCAACTTTTCATTGGAATAAAAAAAGGTGGGAATTGTTACAAAATTGTATTCTTAATTTTTGTGGTTCTTTCAAAAATGGTAAACCTAAATTTTGGAAATTCATAGTTAAATTAAAATTACTCAATTGGTTACCTAATGAAAAATAGAATATCATTTAAAGTACCTTTGAATATTTAAAAATTTTAAAACCCCAAAATATGTTTTTAAAAATGTTCTTGACCAAAAATTCAAAAAACATAATCACCATTGCTTTCTAGAAAAAACATTTATAAGAAGGAACATCAAAATTGAAAATATTTTTTATTTCATCCAAGTTTCAAAGTTTATATAATTCAATTAATGTATTTACCAAAAAATTTAATGAATTTATTTTTTACATGTTTCCTATATTTTTTTAATTTTTAATGGGTCCAATAAAATGAAAGCATGATGTTCCTTTTGGTACCACGCACTCTCACTTTCACCCTATGGTGCTATTGGAAATATCTTGAAAAGCACACTTGAAACACGAAAATCCAAAAAGATTGAACACAACACCCCCTCCCTCCCCTCCCCCCCCCCCCCCCCCTTTTTACCCCCCAAAAAAAAAAAAAAAGGCATATTTGGTTGCGGTTTTTTTTTCTTTTTTTCTTTCTATTATTTTTTTTTTTTTTTTTTGTTTTTTGTTGGTTGTGTTTTTT
>Ga0116231_10010972_pt1 | contig 14214 bp, 8 predicted proteins | sample S1TSphgellanicum_2_FD_89695 | JGI IMG/M metagenome (GOLD analysis project Ga0116231, IMG submission 89695) | Host-associated microbial communities from peat moss isolated from Minnesota, USA - S1T2_Fd - Sphagnum magellanicum MG | ecosystem: Host-associated > Plants > Peat moss > Unclassified... | reverse complement strand
ATCTTGCAAGTAGTGGTATGATGCATGAAGAAATCATCAGAGAGATTTCAATATATACCTTAGCTCCCCCAGAGACAGGAACTCTCAAGGATTGTGGATTCCAGTTGCGCATCTTGCAAGTAGTGGTATGATGCATGAAGAAATCATCAGAGAGATTTCAATATATACCTTAGCTCCCCCAGAGACAGGAACTCTCAAGGATTGTGGATTCCAGTGCCTCCATTGCTCCAGAGTTCCCCAATCCTCCAGATGTGCCACCTGCAAGACCACTCACTCCATGAGAACAATCATAACCATCTAGACAAATCTCTGGTCATGTGAACAGACCACCAAAGCATGGTTTGTAACTGGTGCACTTTCAAATGAAGAATTTCTTCTACAGGATTCCTTGATAACATACCCTGGAAGTTATCCAATCTGGACAAATGCTTCTTCACAACTGATCACAGCTTTTTTCATCATGAGTTTAGGAAACATGTGATCAAGAAGCAGCTCTGCCACGAGAGGCTCTGTCCTGAAAATAAGGTACTACATTTAATGTTTTACTATGAACTCAAGTTATATTGGTTGAAAGTTTGTTGGTTTTGTGAAAGATCATGAATTTATTTTTTTCACATTTGTACTAAGAAATAAAATTTTCTAACCCTCTTAAAACTCATTGTGGGTATGTAGAAATTGAAACCATAGTTCCAATGTCTTTCCTTTAACCATACAAATGAATATAAAGTTGTAAATAATCATATTGTTTTAAAAAATCCAAAATTTCCAAACTTGAATAATGTAGACAATTTTTAGCAATGTGCATGAGGTATTTTGATTTTTGAAACAAACGTCAATATTGAATGGATATAATTTAGATGGAAAGATTTTTATTCTTAGTCTCATTTTCATTTTTTAAGTTTAAGAATTTAGCAACTTTTATATTTTTTTTTGTCACATTTTGAGTAAATAGGTTTTGCTTGAAAGGTGTTTTGTTATGGTGTTTGATGGGTGTATGTGTGAAAAAAAAAATTGTCCAAGTTTTTGGTTGTCTTGTTATTGATATTTGTGATATTTTTTTACACATGGTGCATGAAAAAAATGTAAAAATACAAATTCAAACCACAAGTTGCCAACATTTTGGGAGTAATTAATTAGGTGGAAAATGCAACATTTACATGCATATAATCACAAACATTACACTTTAAATGAATGGAGACATTTATGGTTTTTTGTTATACATTGGAAGTGTGTTTGGTAATTTGAATGCAATATAAATCAGTTTGTGAAAATTTGACCAATATGTTTTTATTACACTAGATTTGCATTCATTTCTAGGAATATTTGCTCATATATGGTCTAATTGAAATCCAACTTTTGTGGTGCTTTCACTAAATTGTGATTTTAATTGGACTTTATCCATGAAATCTAATAGTTCTTTTTTTCTTTTGCTTGATTATTGTCTTTTAAAATGTCAACATTAAAATCTCCCATAATTAATTATTGGACAATGTTTGAAAGAATGTTAAATTATAATTTGAAGATTGTTTAGGAATGTAGAAACTAAACTGAATGGACTCTATACACACATACAATATGTATTTTTTTTGCGTATTAATATTAAAAGTTGCTCTAATATATTTTGAACCATTACTAATTATTATATTGAAAGAATTTAAATGCATGTGTATGTCATACATCATCATTAACCTATGACCATCATGGATTGAAATATATGAATACTTTGATGAATTTATAAATTTGTGCACAATATGCATGTTGTATTCTTGTTTTTATAAGACATAAAATATGAAACATTTGAAGGTTATGATCATGATTGATGTTTTTGTAATGTTAGCATAAAGAAGTTGTATTCAAAGCTTGTATAATTACATGAAAATTATGTAAGTTTTTAAATTAAAGAATTAATGGTATCCAAGTTGCAATTGTTTTTAATCTATTCATTTTTATATGTACTTTTGAATCCACATTGAAATTTTCATGTTGGGAAGGAACAAACAAAAATAATTTTTCTTTTGTTCAAATGCAAGATAATGATGTTTATGTTAACCCATGTTTTTTAATGTTAATGAGATCAAAAATCAATTCATCTAATGATAATCCTTGAAAATGATAAATGGTTCTTGTTGCTGCAAGTTGAATTGGAAATTGAATCCTTGTTACAGTAAATGATTAGGATTACTAACTTTTATATATTTGGCATCCATTTTGATTCAATGCTATTGTAATAATAACTATATTTTTCTCTTGTCAATGTTCTAATTTTAGAATTTTGAAACATTATCCATATGATGGTTTTGTCGCAATATGTTGTGGATGTTTTAAAAATGCCATTAGTTCTAATCATAAGACCATCATAGGTTACATAGTTATTAGCACATAATTCAACCAATTTTTATTTTTTTTTGAATTATAGAATGCAAACTTGTAGTTTTACTTGGATCATTTAAAAGTTTGTAATTTGGTGGGCAAATTGATGGTTAATGTTCATTATTTTGAAAATAAATGTGGGACTTAATGTATTAGCAAACACATGTTCATTGTGTTTTTGCACAAGTTTATTTGTATAAAATAAATATGGAATAGTAAAAATTTTGAGTGGTTGTTGATTACAAATTGAATTTATAAATTGAATATCCTTTGTATTTTCTATTGCAATGCAAAATTTATTCAAAGTTTATACGAAAACCATATTAGATTGTCACATAATTGTATTTAATTCATAACATTAAACATATGTTTGTCAAAAATTTGATGTTAATGCATTAACATTGTTTTTGATATTTTGAAAGATTTAATTATTTTTTACAAGGGGTGCTTGATGAAAATCACTTGTCATGATAACATCACTAAAAGAAAAAGGCCAATATGTGACCAATGCATTTACAACTAAGTGCAATTATTTAGTTTTTGTAACAAAATTTTGGCCTTCTGCGACTAATATGACATTGTGATAACATCACTTTCGTCACCTATAACTACAACTACTTTACAATTAAATTGGTTTACATCACTATATGGGTTGGATTTATCATCCAAAAATAACCATCTAAAGTCCCATTAATTGCAAACAAAGTGGTGCTTGGTTGCAATCAACATATGTATATATACATCAATTATAATAATAATTTGATTTATGATTAAATTTAATATTCATAACCTTTAATTTATACTTCAAATTAGTATTCAAAATATTCATTGTATTTTTATTGTAATTATAATCATTGATATGATTATTGTAACTATACTAATTTCATTACATTAAATATATACCAACATAAAATATTATAATAAATATTATAATATTTTTAATGATAATAAAATTATTATAACTAATGTATAGTTACTAAAAAATCATAATAATTACTTTACTTAAACATTAATTATAATAGACACATAATTTATGATTCAACTTAATTGTTCATAAATTTAATTTTTAATATTTTCAAAAATTAAAATATTGCCACTGAAACTTAATAAATCAATTTAATTTTTATAGTTGTAAAAATTACATTTTAGTGCACTAGAATATTTAATTATGTATTTACAATATATAATTATTATTATGTCATAAAACTTAACAATAATGTTACTGAAAATTTTAAATAATTATAATAAATGATTTTACTTTTTATTCATTACTTTTTATTTTAAATGAATCAATAATATTACAACATAAAATTTTCATAGTAATTAAAATGATATTTCCTAATCATAAAAATTAATATTGTATTTACAACAGTTTTTCAAAATACTAATAATAAATTTTGTATCCTGATTGACAAGTTATTTGCTATAATTAAGATTTTTATTTCAAAATTTTATAATAATCATAAAATAATGAACAAAGTTGATGTAATCATTATATTTATAAACAAAGATACATTAAATAATTGTATATATTATTCATTATTTATTTATTTATGCTAAATTTTTAATATAAAAAATAAGACTAAAAATTTAAAATAATAATTTTATAATAACATAAAATCATTGTAATTACTTAATTTATTTGTAAGTTAAAATTACAATACTTACATAATTAATTTATAATTAATCTTCATTCTTATAATATATAATATATAATATATCAATTTAGTTCTTATTTAAGCTTTTAGAATAATCATATTAAAATAATTCAATTTATGACCATAATTACATGGATTTTAATATAATGAATTAAAATGTTTATTTCGTGTAACTACTTGTTCATTATATATCACTTTTACAAATAATTATAAACGATATTATTTATTAATTATAAGTTACACTAAATAATTATTGTTACAACATAGATTTTTTATTATAGTATTCATATTCATATAGTAAAATAAATCAATTACTGTAATTAATGTTACATTAATTTAAAATCATTGTAATTATTTCAGATAATAATTAATTATAATAATTTCATAACTTGTCTAATTGAATATAATTAGTCACAATCTGTAATTTATAACTTTAACTCTGAATTAAAATTTTGGAAAATTATAATGTTGTAAAATATTTATTGTAATGAATATAATTGCAGGAATTATTATACAGTATTTTATTTTATTTTTAAATTGTAAATACTTATCTATGATAAATATTTTTATACTAATATTACAGGAATAAAAAAATATGAATGTATGTTCAACATATTATTGTATTTATAGTTATTAGTTAGTAATTGGAGAAAAATATTTATTTGACCAATATCAAGTTTTACAATAATAAATGTAATTACATAATAATTATAGTAATTATTTTAATGTTACTTTTTAAATAATTTTTTTTTGTAGGAGTCTATTTTCTAATAGAAATTATTAATTCATTATTTTTTATTTTAAAATATTTTTTGATATTTTGAATATAATAATTATATTATTTTTACATTAATTTTATTATTTATAATTCGACTAGATTTTAAAAAGGAAGGAAATATTTTCAAATATTTTACTTATTTATTTATGTATGAATTATGTATCAACAAGTTGGGAGTAATTAAATAGTTAGTTACTTAAAGAAGTTATTAGTTATTTAAATAGTCGATAATGAATACTTAATATTTATAATGTAGAGTTTATATTTAAATATATGTTAAATTTAATCATTATGATTATCTTATTATCTAATGAGTCAGGTACTTAAATTGTTTGAAAATCTAAAAGCTAAAAAAATGGTATGAGGAAAATTTTGAAGTTACAGCTTTCACAATTTATGCCATATTGTTAGCTATCCATTCTTAACTTGAACATTATATAAACAAGGGGTGTGATCATGTAATTTCACACTAAAATATGTGTGTTCATGGGATGAGCCATTCAAAAGGCTTAATTTCAAAACAAAAAGAAAAATTATGCACAATTTGAAACTACCTACCCCCAACCTACTTATTTACTTAGTTAAATAGGTGCCTTGTTTGACCTACCCAGCTAGGTCAACCTATGTACTTACTTGCCTATGTGAGCAGGTATTTAACTTGGGAAGGTAGGACCTACCTAACTACCTTTTTACTTAAGTAGGTAGGTAGGTATTTAGTCTAAGTTTGTATGCACTTATGTATGTACTTACTTAGGTACCTACTAACTTAATATTAGTGTTGTGTGTTAAATTCATTACAAAATGTCACATGGCATATTTACATTGGGCCACAAGTCAAAATATAAATCATCTAATCATGTGAATTGAATGTCCCGAATTATTTCAAAATAATCATAATAATAGTTGTAAATAATTAAATATTGGGACACGTGACAACACAACATTTGCCCTCAATAATGACCAAAATAGTCATATTTTAGTGACATGTGATAATATGTATATAATGGAATCAAAAGATGAATTTGTATTTGTTGGCTTTTATTTCATCCAATACCCCTTGTCATCTGTAACTAATATCGCATGTGACTTGTCCAAAACAACTAAAGGATTTTTGTTGCAAATGTCATTTGCGATTAAAATTTAATTGTAAAGGCTAGTAAAAAAAATGTATTTTCCTTCCAATGCATCCACATCACTAAAAAATTTGTTTTGAATATGTTTTATGGACCTTAACCTATTATCTATAACATTCAACATTCTAACACGAACAAATGATATTTCAAATATCATAACAATATGTAATTGTTCATATTGGCATGTAAGCCTATTTATTGAATATCTTGATAAGTTTGATAAACTAAATAAGAATTGTTGGAAAGGTATGTTCAATGTTAAATATTTTATTAAACCATCAATATTGAAAGTAATTTTACTTGTTACTGTCTTAAGTAAAGCCTTAGTTTTTGTTAAGTTAAAAGATATGTCTTTATTGTATAATCGTAATAATCCTTGAATTATAACTTTTAATGTAAAATTTTTACTAGTTCTAACATCCCCTATAAAAAATAAACAAATCATTATATCAAGGTATAATTATTTCTATGCATAACGTCATTAAATATTAATCTTTGTTCTTCATTTAATTATCTAAGCATACTATGATATTCAAATTCTTCCATCAACATAAAATATGAAGATTTTGTGAAATTTTCATCTTTTAAAATTTGTGATTTTTGGTTTGATACATTACGTTATTGAGTCACAAAATTAAATCAAAAATTATAATGTTCAATATTGATTGTGGTTGTAATAGGAATTACAAGACTTAAATCATTTACTTCATTATTTATGTTGTCATTCCAAATGTTAATTGGATGCAATGGTTTTGATCTTGAATATATTGAATCATTCATTTCTTTTGTATTTAGATATGGCACTTGGTAGTTAAAAATAGATTTAATCTTAAAAATTTCATCATGTTGTTAATAATATGCATCATGCCATATTACATTAGTTCCAAGTTGCGAATTTTCTAAAATTCAAAATGGTGAATATAATAGAATTTATTCTTTTGACCAATTTTCAATACCTTTATATTTTTTATAATTTACAAACCTAATAATTATGGGTTTCAGATGTTTTGAAATGTTATTTTTTTTAATGTTATAAAAATACTAAATTTTGCTAATGATAACGATTCATATTGATTAAAACGATTAATATATTTGTCTATGATTGAAGAACACATTATATCGATTGAATTAAGTTCTAATTCAATTAATGCAACTTGTGATTTTAACACAAAAACACGTTCTTCAAAAGGAAAACTATTGATGAACTAAATTGTTCAAGATGGATGATATAATGGTAAATAAAGCACAAAATAAACAACAAGCTCAACAACCATTTGTTGAGCGTTGAAAAAAACATTACCCAACTTTTGAATTCTTGTATTTGCATCTATATTATTTGCGATACATTTTTGTATGATAGAATGTAGTGATGATGTTATTGATTTTTTTTTTTTTGTCATATATGATATGTAATATGTTACAACTACATATGGGTCTAAAATAAATTAAATATCTGTATTTGCAAACCACAAATGAGCAACACGTGTACTAAATGCATTAGATTTTATGTTTCTAGGAATTCGTTTCAAAAAAATGTGGATTTGTTAGTTTGCTTTTCAAACTTTATACATATGTATTTTCATCAAGGTTCAAAGAATTTAAAAATTTAGAAAATGATATATCTTTGTTTTCTTTTACATATTTCAGAGACCGAAATATTTTTTTTGCTTGTGTATTGTTATGAAAATGGATAATTTCCATCTATTTGAAATGGTTCTAAATTTTTTGTTTCATGCATGGGAGGTAATGGATAGTGAAATCTATAAACAACATTATTCTTTTTCTTACATGTATGTGTGTGTTGATGTTGTTATAATGGATTTGGTAATAATATTACATCACAAGAAATATACATGTTTACAAATTGTTCAATTTTTTCATTTTGTGCACTCCATACATAGGTGCACCTTTAATCCATAAAAGTCCATGGTCATGTTCACTCCCATGATTTTGGAATTTAATGAAAAAATAAAATTAGAAATATGCCCAAAAAGAGAACGATCTTTTGTCATAAGTTTATAAAAATAAAAAAAAGTTTTATGATCATAATATTTTACACATGTGACAAGATCATTTTGTATCAATTCTGCAATATGAAAAGATTATAAGTTTTAATTTTATTTGGGAGATTCAATCTCGAAGCATGTAATGTATGTAAACTTTCAATGAGAAGATCCCATAATCTCTCAACAAATATAAAAGTGACAAAGAATGTCAGAGGACCAAGTTGCTTGCTCATTGCAAATAAATTCTTTCGTAAATGTTCAAAATAATCATGTGAATTATGTAAGCCTTGTAAATCATGATAACCTAAGTATGATTTGAAAAGATTATTTAAGTTTGGTTTATGTTGTACTTGAAAAGCTTTTAAAGTTTTGCCACATAATTTCCTTTTTCATATTCACGCCCAACTTGAACCTATGACTTTTTGTATGGAAATTATAATAGCTTAAAAAAAAGGTTAGAAATATTAATCGAAAAATCCTCGGATTTATGAAGTAATTCCCATTGAGCTATTTATTGATATGAAAAAATTTCAAAATATTGTCAAGGTTGGCCATAAAATAATGTTGGAAAACTTATTTCCTTTGAATGTTTATTTTTAAATAAACCTAGTGAGTGAAAATGTTGACTTAGGTCAACAAAATATATAGTATTTTCATAATCCATTATTTTTGGAACTTCCAAAAAATTATGTATCATCAAATATGTCAGTGTACAATGCAATTTTTCATTATCAAAATGAAAGTTATTAGATGATGCATCATTAGAATTAAAAATTTGGGATTCTGAATCCATATGCAAAGTAAACAAACTTGCCCATTGATGATGAATGCTAACATTCAAACCTTTATATAATGGTGTTTTAATTAAATCTCATAAAACAATCATCACCATATTTGGATGAACCTTTCTTAACATATAAGGTGATTTGTATTGAAAACGTTACTTAAGAAACACTTATTATTACATCATCATTTGGTAGATGTGGTAGTATTGATTGAGTTTCATTCATGTTTGGAAGGACATCAATAACAATACCATGCATCTTATATTGTCCATACCCATATAATTTATAAATTTGAACAAAAGCAAAACGTGATGAAATAAAACGTTCTTTTAATTACGTTAATTTTTGGACTAATGGAATGATTTTGTTTCTAGAAACTCTATTCGGTACTTAATATAAAGAGGTTTATTTTCATTGATATTATGTAAACAACTTGTACATATGTATGATGTGGATCAAGGTTTTATTTGAATTTGAAAGTATGTGGAATTTTTTTTTTGATAATTTATTTGAAAACCATTGAAGTTGTTTTAAGAAAATAACCTCTCGTAACTAAAACATGGAATTATGGGAACATCTTGGATTTGTTTATTACAAATTTCAATGTATATCGATTTTTTTGCATTTTCCTTTATATTAACATTATGTTTTATTGAACTTTGTCATTTATGGAAGATTCATTTGATTTTTTTGTATATATATATTTCATGTGATTCGTAATTTATGATCTTGTTCTTTTAATATGTGAAACATGTTAATGATTTTCAATGTTTTTAAAAATATGTAAGATTTGGACAAACATCTAATAGTTTAAAAATATTATTGTCATAAAATGCCCAATCAAAATATTCTCTTTTTATTTTTATGTGTTACATTAGGATCAACAATTAAATATTGGAAATGTTCCATTTGAACTTTAGGTATTTTTTAAACTTTGGTTTTAGACATTAAAGTAAATGGACTACAAAAAATCTCATAATTTATAGGAATTTATTTTTTCTGGTAAATATTGAATATGATTTTATTTATTTATAGTAATATTTGTATTGAAGTGTTGAACAAGGAAACAACATTTTGCAAATGTGAATCCCAATTATTTGTCAAAATTTCCATTAACGTAATGTTAAGTTTTCATTTTAATAGAAACACATACTTGGTTGTGAGAATTAAATTTGAGGTTTTTGCATCATTAATTCTGAAAAAGATGGAAAATAATCCAAATATGTATGAACTTTCAAATCATTTGTTTGAAAAAATGTGAAGACTGAGATAAACCATTAACATAATCGATTAGCTCAAAATGTTGAGAGTTGTACGTATATGTAAAGGAATAGATTGAAAATTCATTCCACATTGAAACATAATGTGTTTTAATATTTTATTCCAAATGTAAATTAACTTTTGTAAATATTCAACTATCCAAAATATTGTAGTGAAATCTACCCAGAAACCTCCCATCATAACACATAATGCCATTTTTGTCACATATTGATGTTCATTTGTCATCATACTTTAACGTAAATTTTTGTATTTAATAACAAACATTTACTTAAATGTACCATGCTATTTTGCCTCAATAGAAGAAATGACAAATGATTATCCAATAAATAAGATATAAAATCAAAAAGACAATTGCCTATTTCATATTTGTATATTGAAACCAAACAAAGACCATATGAATGTGATACATGTTCAAATGATAAAGATGTTTTCATTATTACAAACTTCAATTTAATCCAAATATATTAATAAAAATCTAACCTTCTTCACACATACATAGGTAATCAATGATTCATTAAAAGACTATTTACATTGAATTATTTTTAAAAAAATACTTGAATTGAAAAACTATTTATAATAAAAAAATTGCATATTTCAAGAAAATATTTATGTTAAAAACTGATTGTATTGAAAAAATACTTGTATTGAAAATTATTTAGATGAAAAAATTACTTGTATTCAAAATACTTTGATTCAAAAATTGATTTGATGAAAAAACTACTTATATTGAAAAACTATTTGGATTTTAAAATTGATTAGATGGAAAAATTACTTACACTCAAAAATTGCTTAAATGGAAAAAATGCTTGTACTAAAAAACTACTTGGATTCAAAAATTGATTGGATGAAAAAACTACTTACATGAAAAACTACTTAAATTCAAAAATTGATTAGATGGAAAAACTCCTTATACTGAAAAATTGCTTGAATTAAAAAATTGATTCTAGGTGGAAAAACTAGTATTAAAAAATTGATTTGATCAAAATTGATTTTATCAAAAAATTATTTGTGTTAACAAATTAATTGCATGGAAAAACTACATATATTGAAAAATTGCTTATATTGAAAATTTTGTTTATAATGAAAAATTATTAGTACTTAAAATTAGTTGAATTTAAGAATTACTTGGATTAAAAAACTATTTATGTTTTAAAATATTTATATTGAAAAATCGTTCCAAACATTCAAAAAGAGGAAATCACAAAAAATATGTTATAGGAAGTTTTCACATATATGTCCAATATTTATATACTAAAGGTAATTATAAAAAGGTTGCACAAAAACTATAATCAACAACCATACTGTTTACGAAGGTTTTTATTTAAAAACTTATTTCAACTCATCAAAATGAAGCTTGTGTTTCACATTATGTTGGACATTGTCATTAGTTTTTATTGCCAAAGGAGCAACCAATCCTTCAACATTCAAATTTCTTTCTACTTTTAGGATAATTTTTTATGTCTTCTTGGAAAACAACAAAGGTAAATGTGGGTGAGAATTAAAATTTACCACAAACACGAATTAAAACGAGGAGTTGAACTTGTTTTTGATAAATTCAAATTTAGGAATTCAAATTTTGTCATATGCACAATTGCTTCAAGCCATTTTCCTTCAATGGTCAATAATATAGTTCCATCATTGGTTACAATGGAATCCTGAAGGAAACTTGATTTATGAATCTTTGATTTTGAATGATAAGCATTATAATGAACATCGCATGTTGAACAAGTGATGAGATTTGCTACATGACTATTTCCACACACTTTTTGGAATGGAGGTGCAGTAGGCCTAGCTTTGGACAACACCCTAATCACCTAAATTTTTTTAAAAAAAATGTTAAAATAATAAAGAAATGAAAAATGTGAAAAAAATAGACGTTTTACAAAATTTTATAACATGAAAAACTAAGGAATTTTTTTTTTCCCCTTTAGGAGGGACACAATTAAGTGGCTTATTGATTATTTTTTAAAAATTCCTTTAGGAATAACACAATCGGGTGGCCACCTAATTGTTTTAAAAAACATTTTAATTTTAAAACAAAAAATAAAAATGGTTTTTTCCTCCTTTGGAGGGATACAATTGAATGGCCGCTAATTGTTTTTTAAAAAAGGTTTATTTTCCCCCTAGAAACATAATTAGGTGGGCACTTGATTGGGCCCTAAAGACTCAACCAAGTGGCTAATTGGTTGTCTTTCAGGTGCAATTGGGTGCCCACCCACTCAATTGTAAGAACAAACAAAAAAAATCCTAGGGACACAATCGAGTGGGCATCCAATTGTGTTGTAGGGACATAACCGAATGGGCACCCAATTATTAAAAAAAAAAAAAAGACTTATTTTCTTGAGGGATAGGTTGTTGCATCCCTAAGGCATAAATCAGGTGGCCATTTGGTTGTGTCTTCAAGGTGTAATTGGGTGTCCACTCGGTTATTAAAAATTTTTAAATGATTTTTTCCCCTAGGGACATAGTGAGATGGCCACTTGATTGGGCCTTAGGAACACAAACTGGTGGGCATTTGGTTGTGCTTTTATAACACAATCGAATGGCCATTTGGTTGTGTTCTTAGGGCTTAATTAGGTGCCCGCCTAGTTAATAATTATATAATAATGTTATTATTAATAATAAATTTCAATTATTTTAAGTATTATTTAATTATTTAAATTTAATTATCTTAATTTTTTCATTATTTTTAAAGTATAAATGACGTATAAATGAACATTTGCCACCATTGAAAATTTTCCTTTGATTTTGAAAAAAACTTTCAAAATGTCTTTGAAAAAAATTAGAAAAAAGAAATTTACCACTTTGAATATAGGTCAAATAATTGAAAATTTGTTGTGTAACTTGAGAAGATTAGCTTGAGTAGCCTCATTAATAACATTCATGAAAATTATGTATTATTGTGCTTTCAAATATCGATTTCTTTTGGATGTTATTGCCACATTTTTAATTAATACCATAACACATTGACCTCCATTATATGTTTTAAAAAGTTATTCATATTCTATCTTGAAATGATTGCCAAAAGCAAAAACATCTTGGTCAAATTCACCTTTTCCATTTGCAATCAATAACTATTTTTCACCTTTACTATTCCATTTTCCCCTTACACCAACAATGATGACATTTATAATAATATAACTTCAATTTTGAAAAGAACTTGTGACTTTTCTAATGGAATCCATGTGAAAAAACATGTGAACCAACTTTGGTTCAAAAACAATGATGGGTGACACAATGGTCGTTAACTCAATTGTAATGACAACATGCATGTCATCTTTCTCAAAATCCTTTTTGGACTTTAATTCAATGCCAAAAATTTTGACCCTCACAAACATGCCTTTTTGCAAATACCATTCATGCATATTTATATGAGGTGATTTGACTATGAAAGTGATTGTGGTCAAGGCTGCCTTGTTCAACAAATCACAATGCAAATATGCATGGCCTGGATATTCCATGCTTCTATTTGCAATTTGATTAAAGGTGCCATACCTATCGAACATCATTAATTCCAAAATCCAAATCATCCATTGCAACAACTAATTGAGTTTCTTTCATTGAAACAACATCCATTGTGCAAGAAAGAAAACTTACCAAAATGAATTTGACAACCAATAAACAAAATAGCAAAAAAATGGGACTTAACAAACACACACTCGAAAAAACTCAAGCTTGCAAAAAACATCAATACAAAATGAAAGCTTAAATTAAGCACAATGTTCCTACTAGTTAGAAAAAGAAATAACATACAATGTAATATTTAGTATGGGACAAAAAAATTTGACTGAAACCCCAAACCTAACCTAAACCTTTTACTAATGGTTTTTGGTTGTAATTAATTTTGATTACATGGTTAACTACAACTTAACAATAAATAATCATCTTCATGGTTTGATGGCTAAATTATGTTTAATAATAAACAAGGTATCTTAAGAATTTTAATTGTACTATCCATGGGTACATCAAAACCCTAATTGTCTCAACTTATATTTGAGATACAACATTTTAACCCTAAACTTTTTTCCATTGTTTAAACCATTATTTTCATTTTCATTTCAATATATATTTATTTGGTTATATATATATATATATATATATATATATATATATATATATATATATAAATATATAGAGAAAGTGCGAGCACACTATTTATAGACTGTAAACTAGGCAAAGATGTGTGATTGAATGTGCGAAACT
>Ga0116231_10010971_pt1 | contig 14214 bp, 8 predicted proteins | sample S1TSphgellanicum_2_FD_89695 | JGI IMG/M metagenome (GOLD analysis project Ga0116231, IMG submission 89695) | Host-associated microbial communities from peat moss isolated from Minnesota, USA - S1T2_Fd - Sphagnum magellanicum MG | ecosystem: Host-associated > Plants > Peat moss > Unclassified... | reverse complement strand
TTTTGTGCCCTTTTTCTTCTCCCCCCCGGGGGATAAAGATAAATATACTTTGGAAGTAAGAAGTTTGTTTTTTTTTTGGGGGGGGGGGGGGGAGGGGAACAATTACACAAAAGTTTTTTGCTCAAGACGTCTTTTCCAGAAGTTAGAAGTCGCCTTTTTGAGACAATGAGTTTCCTGTAGGTCGCCAGAACTAGGCAGGATTCCCAGAAAAAAAATCTACTTTCTTCTTGTCTCTCTCTCTAGCTCAATTTGGCTCATTCCTCTTGTGGATGATCGTCGCCAGTCCACCTACTTGACAAAAATGAGTAACAAACCCTGCTCCTGACTCGAAGATTTGGTGCCGATTTAGTTCAGCGATATTCTTCCTCGCTTTCTCTTGTGCTTGAATGCGCGTTTGCTTAGAACTTTACATTACCTTCTCCTTCAAGTATTTGTTGAACCCAAGTGCTGCAGTTTCTGTGTAATACGGATCCTGTTCTGTGGAAACCATCATCAGCCATTTTCCTGGGGGACAGATTCTTACCCTCCATCATCATCATCATCAGCAGCAGCAGCAGCAAGTGATCATCGCACTATTTCAGCTACTCCCTTCCATCACACAAGGTATGCCTCTGCTCCTGTCCTCATTTTCTAACACGCTAGGAGTCTGCTGTAATTAAAGAAAAATTTGGGCGTTATGGATTGCCAAGTATGTGAAAGGATTCCTGTGACAGGTTATCTATCTTCATCGATTTGTAACTGTCCCAAAGTCAAGGATGAAGCCATGGGCTAGCTTATTGTGGTTGTGCTAGATGCTGTATACCCATGCTATCCAACCCAGCTACTACTATGAGGATTCATAGATAAACCGGCCATTGAAAAGCATTAGGGTTTGCAAGTCGTTGAGGGGGGAAGGGACGATCCAACTTAGCAGTTGTTAGAAGACTTGCAGGTTCAGAAAGGAAGAGTCCTTAGGGCTATAAGAGTGAAGAGACACCATGTTACACTTGGTATCTAGAGACTATGCCATGTCAATCTTTCTTGCTCTTGAAGGAGACCAAAAACCCTAAAACCTGACCATGATTGATGGGTGTTGTCTTTTCACCTGCAACTCCTGGGTAAATTTGTGAACCATGCATGGCAACAATTGATGGATTCCACAATAACATATGATCCCAACAATTTTTTTTATGTCAAGTTAGATAGAGATTTTTGTATGGAAGTGTCATGTAATGAAAGCAATCTTGTGTTGGACATTTTGCCAGAGTCAGTAGAGTGTTCAATATCGAAGCAGATTTAGTCATTATGTGTCTCACAAGAGAGCCTTTTAAAGCAATTTTTTCTCATTTACAGATTCTCACCATTGACTGCCTGCCTTCACCTGCTTTGTTAGGGGACTATTACAATGTGTAAAAGCACTGGGTTCATGTAGGTTGAAGCATGGTGTTGGCGCAAGGGTTACTACTGTGTGCTTACACTGTGACCACCATTGCTGTTCTCAAACGTGCTGGTTGGATAACGTATGTATCTTTTTCCCTTTGTCTCTCTCTCTTTTTTCAGGCCATGATGAAGCCTGTAGCTTCATGAATAGGCTTTATGTCAATCTTTCTATTACCATATATGAAGCAGCAGTAGGGCTGATTGATCTCTGGTGCCATATGCTATTTAAACTTTACAAAATCAAGCTGAAATTCTAATAGAACATATATTTTTGGGTGGCTTAGAAAAGCTCGATCATATGGAGATCTGTGATCTAATGGATGTCATTAGACTTACATATCCTAGAAGCCATGATTGTAATGGGCTTTGTGCACCATCAAACAATGCAGAGTACATCCTCGGAATGTGAAGAATGAGAGGGTGCGAAAGGTGTTTGAGGCTGCCATTAGTTTGGGTGATACCATTGTCTGTAAGGTAACTTTACACTATTCTCTGCCTTCAATGTACTGAATGACCAGAGTTAACTTATGACTCTAGGATTGCTCTCTTAGTGATTTTCAATTGGTTGCATTGATGAAGTGATGCAATGTGTAGAGACTAGGGCAGAAAATTTATTTCCATTTTACAAGTAGTATTTAAACTAATTTGATGTGTGGTTGCCATAGTCATAAGCATCAAATTGAACTACAAATTCTTTCTTCTGTTATTGCAGTCAGTTGAGATGATTGATTTGATCAAGGGGCGAGGGTCTGAAGATGGAAGGTAGCAACTCATCCCCATCCCTTTGTTGGGTTCTTGGCAGCCATGGAAAACATATGTTACATCTTCCTTATCCCAAATATATCCACTATCTTGATGTACTTTGAGAGCTCCAATATATGTGGAGTCTAATTTGCAATTTTTTTGTTAGGATCAAGTGACCATCTGGGAAGATGGTGTGCTGTCAATATTTCCACCTGATGCATTGCAGCCTTGCAGACTTGGTACCTTCCATAATGGCCTATGTTTTCTTGTAAAGAATTGGAACTTACATAAGCATTAGATGTGGTAAGAATATCTATCTTCTGTGCATGTAGAAAGTCATTGAAGTGTAATGCTCCAAGTATGCTCCAGGACCCCACTTACCATGGTCTGTGTTCTGTACTTTGTGAGTGGTTGCAAGTGCTTGGAAGCTGTACCTGCAGATTTCCATCAGCTCAATGCGGGATAATGTAACAAATTTGTTTGTGTCGTCTTACTGTTGCTTGAGAACTATGATACTACATGATGCTCCAGTTATGGGCACTTCGACAAACATACTGGGGACTCTCATCCAGTATAAGTTGAGCTTAACCAGTGTGCAGGAGGTAAGTATAGAGGATGGTACTGCTGTCCGTGCCTTCTGCCGCGTGAACAAGGGCAGAGCCTGAGGTTGAGGGTGGAAGGCACTGACAGCAATGCCTTCTCCTTCATAACAAATAGCAATGCCTTCTCCTTCATGATACCTTCATAACAAACTGTCAGATCACGTATGTTGGTTGAAGGTCAAACCGTCAAAATCAATGCTCCTAGAATACATGAAGGATATATCATCTGAGAAGAATATGGGCAAACAGTCAGGATTGCATTTATTCTTATCAATTCCTTAGCTTCACCTCTGCATAAGGGAAGAGATGTATTTGCTAATGCTTTGCTTAGTGCTTTGCTAGTTTGCTTTCTATTGCTGCTTACTGGAAGTTGAAGTAGCCGATGATTCACATTCCAGGAATTTGACATCAGTTTAGTAAATCAGACCTCATAATCATGGAGAGCAGCAATGGACATTGCAACCCTGCTTTTGACACCTCTGTTGATTTCTTCAGCATGCCAAGACAAATTTTACAGCTTTCCAGCCCGATTTCCATACTTGCTGTACATTTTGACTCTGACCTTGAAATGGGGCAAATTTCTGGAAGTGTTAATTTTTGAGCTCAATTTTGGAACCTAATTCTATCGCATGGTGGATTTTTTGTTTTAGCCCGTTCTTTTTATTTCACTTTTTTAATTTCTCAATTGTTACAATAACCAAGAAACTTTGCAACAACCGAAGAGCTTCCAAAAAACAATGTATGTGCACGCATTTGCTGTGGTAAAAGAGAGTTTCAATTTTATGTTATCACTACATTATTCAATCCACTTTTGCAGGTTTACGGGTGGGGATATTGGAAGAATTAACATTATTCCTTGTATGCAATAAAACACTAATAGAAGTTGAAATGGAAATTGTTGTTGGGCATGTTCTAAGGTGCATTAAGCCAGGGGTTGCATATTGCAAAAAAACCATTTTGATTAACAAAAATGATGTCTTATTACATCTCATAATTTGATGCATGCATCGTATTATAACAATGATAAATACATTACTTTATGACAATACAAAAAGTTTAAAATGGGATTGAAAATTTATATACATTTAAAATTATCTATAAAATCATGACCCATTCAGCCTTTCTTTCAAGCCTAGTTGGCACCCTATTCATCTCGTCATGCCCTTTTTTATGTTATTTATGGAGTCCCAAATATTCATGACCAAACATCGAAACTCAACATGAGACTCACAAAGGGGCAACCAATCACAATTGAGAGTTGCTCAATTAAGTCTATGATGTTACATGGGTTTTTTTAATTGTAGGGTTATAGGTTTAAAGTTATAGGGTTTAGATGTTAGGGTTTTAGGTTAGGGTTAAAATTGAGGTTTTGGGGTTGAAGTTTAGTTGAAAAGGTTCTTGGGTTTTTGGGCTTATATTTAAGGTTTAGGTTTTGGGTTTTAGTGTTTGGTGTTTAGGTTTTGGGATTTTAAGGTTTATGTTAAAAGTTTTTAGGGTTTAGGTTATAGAGTTCAATTTCTAGGGTTTAGGGTTTGGGGTTTTTTAATTGAGACTTTAGGGTTTAAGTTATAGGGTTTGATTTTTAGAATTTAAAGTTTGGGTTTTGGGTTTTTGGGTTTGACCTTTAAGGTATAAGTTTAAAGTTTAAGCTTTTTATTTTGGTTTTTAGGGTTTAAATTTGAAGTTTTTTAGGTTTTTAGAATATAGGTTTTAGGGTTTGATTTTAAAATTTTAAGGTTTAAGGTTTAAGTTTTAAAGGTATGGTTTGTGCCCATGTAAAATGTTGAAGTTATAAACTACTTTCTACAGTTGGGGTTAGGGACCATGGTTTAAGTTATGGATTAAAATTTTCTGACAAACCAAATTTTAGGGTTAGGGTTTGTGTGTATTTAGAATGATCAAGGGCTAGGGTCAGTGTAAAAAACTGATGCAAAAGGGTTAGGGTTTTGATGTAAGCTAGGTAGAAGGTAAGAATTTAAGATTTACACAAAAAAATTCATGGGAAAATTATATAATGAAAAATATCCTTTATTAAAAAATTACTTTTCATTTTCACTTGAACACAATAAATGTTTTTCTAAAGATCTAGTCATGTCTCTTTTTCTAGGAGTGATGATTTTAACTCATTTTCAAGTGATGAAGAAATATTTGAAAATGTGGATCAAAAGACTACCATGTTTTTCAATGTGCATTTTTCACTACTAACTTTGGGGATATTATCAATGCACATGAGATGGGAGGAGGGGAGTATTCAATCCATGGACTTGGCTATTGGTGTTTAAGATGCGTTGATCTCAACGCGAGCCACACAAACATTGTTCAAAAGTTTGACCAATTTCCTTTTGGTGGTTGATGGAATTTGATAAATATGTTGAACTAAGATTAACATATTAAAAAAAAATGTGCAGTTTATTCCTTGCATAACATGATGCTAGAATCCTTCAAGCATACTTTCAAGATTCAAGCTACTAGCTAAAACATGGTTGTGGGTGTTTTTGTGTTTTCAGATAGGTGAATGAACTTACTTTGCCATGACATTGTTAGAGGAAGACGAGATTATCATTCTTATCGTGCTCAACCTTTTGATTCTTCTCAAAGTAACACAGAAGATGAAGCATATGTTGACATGGAGTCGTCTATGGTCAAGACCAATTTCAGCAGATGCTATTTGAGGAATGGATTTCCTAGCAAGGAGAGTGGGTGGGATGTAACATTGTTTAAATCTTTAACATGTTGCCATAGAACATAACATGGATGATCATTATATGAATGTGTTTATGGGTTAACTAGGTCATGGAGGTGATTCATCAAACATTATGATGAATGTTTCTCACTAAGTATCCGCAAAAGTACACAAGATTTGCTTCTCAAGGATCATCAAAGTACAATGTTTGGTGGTGTGGTAGAATAACATGCACCTTGCTAAGAAGGTACACCCAACCACTAAACATTTAGTTAACAATTTCTTTTAAGTACCAGTTCAAATGGCACCTTGTTATACAATTGTATTGTATCAACATGTTTCCTCTCCTTTTTTGTCATGCTTGAGTTAGCATAGAACTATTGTAGAAAATACTTGTGGCAACATCTTTGTTTCATCTTTATTATTGTTGATAGGTTTTTGACCTACGAATGATGGCATATTGTGATGTAGGAATAAATATTATCAAGAGTTTTAATTATACAATTAATTGGGAACATGAAGTGTGATTTGGAAATCTATAACATATGAAATTTTTGTGAAGATCTTTTGCATAATTAAACATATATATTACTCAATTTTCCCAATGGAATTATATTTCATTATGAAACTTGATAAGTTGAACTTATGAATATTTTATGTAATTATGTTCTTAAAATCATAAGACAAGATATATCAATATACCTAATTAATCAATGTTTGTTGCATTAAAGTAATGTTATGATTTTTGCATAAATGATGTATCACAAATGATATATTGAAGTGTTAAGATTTCCATTCTAGCTTTTCATACATTATTTGAATTTAATTTTTTTGTAATTAAGTTAATTTTATCATTGAGATCATTAATGATGTCAATAGAAAATTCTTATATATATCATTAACATGGCCAAATTGAAGTGACAAAATTTAGTAACCACGGTAAATTTGTTGAGAAGATCAACAAATTAATTTAGTTTAGAATGCCACATATTATGAATGACCAATTGTTGAACTCATCATTAAATTTAATAAAAAGCCCAAATCACATCCTTCATAAGTTTTTGTTGTTTCACAATCATCAATAAGACTATGTGTAAGTCAATTTTGGCAAATTTATTTACCAATTTATTGTTGGTTTGTTTATAGAACTTTCACACAATTATTACTAATGAATAGTATTTTTCTTGTTAAGATTATGCATCATGTTGTTGATCACACAATCACATGTGTGGACATAATAAGTAATGTTGTAAATCAAATCGCAACACGCACATCATTGAATTAAAAGTTGCAATTTTTATTTATTTTTAAATGTGTGCATTATGGTCGTGACTAGGTGGATTTTCCAAGAAATAGTGGAATGGTAGAATGTGCAAAATGGTTTGATTTTATGACCATCATGAAGTTAATTTAACATTATGCACTTTTCACCCATAATGGATAAAGTTCATTTAACACTATCCACTTTTCATTCATAACAAACAATTATGGTGTTAAGAAGGTCCTTTTAATAATGAAACATATGAAGGTGTTTATGTACACTTTTTTGGCTCTAATTCTTTCAACAAGTAATCAAATGCAATTATTTTCAAAAACATTAATGCAAATAAAATGTATGACCTTACACCATAATTTTCTTCATTTTATTTCACATTTATGTTCTTTTCTATTATTCATATAATTTAAAAAATATATATTCTTTTTCATATTTGGTGTTCAAGTCTATTTACGATTAAGGTTGGATTGAGGTAACTTTTAGTGTTTTTAATTATAATTTTTTATTGAACATTTGACATTAAAAATTAAACAGATGTGCATATATGATTAAATTAACCAAAAAAATGCTAGTTTTAAACATAGGTATTCAAAACAATTCTTTAAAAAATGTGTTTATTTAGTTTTCAAATTTGATTAGCTATCCTATCCTTGTTTGTTAAAGTCAAAACTTTATTCATGAATGTGATGGAAATTCAAAATTCAATATTGAAACAAGTATTTATGAATTTAAAACATAATTTTTTGAAGACTAACTTATTTGAAGGTAGTCATTTCAAAATATATTTGTTTGAAAAATTGTATTGGAAAAATGAGATTATTTGATGGTACTCCTCTTAGACATTTGATCCATTCTAAATAATAATGTGAAACATGATTATATTGTAAGAGTTACCATGGAAAATCAATATACAATTATGAAAAATGTTCTTTTTTCCCAAATATTTTATAAACATTTATCCACTTGTTTGAAAAAATTAAATGGGGTGACTAATCTTGCAATTATATTTTTTATAAAATGGTTAAGTTATTTACAAATGACATTGTAGCCCCTCATGAAATGACATTGAATTATTTACAAATGACAATACAATTTGCTATTGATTTGAAATCTTTCAACAAATATACATTATCTGAGAAGTTATTAAATGTTGTGCACAACACATGATCATGTTAACATTGTATATCAAGCTAGTCATGATATGAACATATAAAAATCGTATGAATACAATAATTAACAACAAATGAATTTTAAATTAATAAAATTAAGGCTTATTGAAAAGTAAAGGTATTTCTCTAATAATTTAAAAAATGATTATTCGTCACACAACCCCTATTGTCATCTAATTTTAATTCGAAATAAGATAACACATAATAGTTAAAACATGATATTGATAAAAGTGTTAAAAACCAATTCTTACCCATGAAATTCAAATTTGAAAAAAATGAATTCATCATTTCATTCAATTTTGTGATGAAATTTCATAGCCTAATGACTTTTTGTACAATAATGAAAAAATATGAAATAATCTCTTTTTTTGAAGTTTTTGTATAAAAAAAAAAAAAAATTTCCCCAAATTTAGACCCAAAAACTACCTAGGTCATCAACTATAACAAAAAATCTGAATTTGTAATGTTTGGAAAAGTTTGTTCTTGCATTTCACTTTTATCATTTTGATATTTGTGAAGTTTTTATTAAAAAATTACTATTAAAATTTTCATTTGAGTGATAATTTTAATTATGATTATGATGTAATATTTTGGTGACATATTATTTTTTTAATGATTTGGATTTTTGAATTGTTCCAATTAATATATGTTCCCAAATTCATAGACATTTATCATTCTAACTCATTTAAATTTATTACATGTGCATAAGTGTCTACTTCTTTTTTTTTTACCTCAACATTTTTTTGCCAAATTGACAAACTTTGAAATTTCCTTTTTGTGTTGTGTGTTTTTTTATTAAATGGTTAAATTTTTTTGATCATCATAATTTTTGTGTCATTTCTTTTGTCAATTTCAAAACTTTGATTACTTTACAGGTTGCATCATACATACATTATTTGTTGATGTATTTGATTATTAAGCATAATAATGGGGGAAATGTTGAATCCAATGAATTTTTCAAAACTAATATTTTGTACTATCTTAAAATTCAATAATTTCCCAATTATTTATGAGGAAATTTTCCTTCTATAGGTGTTTACACACATAAAGTTGGGTTGTTGTCATGCATCAATGGGAACTTTACATGCATGTTAATACAAACACCATGATTGATTACCTTTTAATTTGTCACAAGTGTCATGGTTAACTTTTAAAATATCCATCTATCTATAGTCATCATTTTCAAACACAATCCTTCACATTAATCCTTCACAATCACATTTAAACAAAAACATATTCAAGAATTTATTTTTAATACCTTGAAAACATAGAAATAAAATAGGTCGTCTAGCTCCCAAAAAATCTAGACTAACATTCTTTTTTTTCATCATTGATAAGACTTATTATGCATTAAGTTAGGGATTAAAAAGGCTTCCAACTAACTAACAAGGGATTATAATGCAGAAACAAAAAAAAATTATGGATACATTCACAAATAAATGAGCAATAAAACGTGTAATTAGTGTTTGGTTTTTCATGTTTTAGTGTTAAAAATTGTGTGTGTATATATATAATGTGCAATTTATATGATTTAATTTTTTAATATATTATGAAAACATGTGAAATAATTTGAAATGAATATAATGAAGATAGAGTACTAAAAGCCATTCATTACACATTCTAACCAATGTTTTTATTACTTAATATACTCCTAAATAGTTTAAAAGGATTTGAAAATGACATAATTCTAGGGAGATTCTTAAAATGCATTTATAATGCAACATGTTTTTGAGTCAATTTTTTTTTATAACTTACAAATGGAATATATTTAATATATGTTAAGAGTATTTTTTGCATAAATAGTCACATAAGTCCTTATTCAAGGGTCACCTTTAATTCATTAATCTATGAATTCATATGTTGTTGTTAATACATGATAAACCATTTTTGAGCAATTATTTCAATGATTATCCCAACAAGGTTGTAAATAAGACCATGGTATAACATGACATGTTTTCTAGTAACTTGATAAATAATAGAAACCCTATAAAAATTTCCCAAAAAAGGATTGCAAAACAAACCTTCAACAATTGAAATAATTAACTCTATTTTTAAATGGAAAAGTCATGAAAGCATTAAGAAAAATATTTTTTTAAATTGATGAAAGCTTCATCAACTTTTGCATGTTCCATGTTGAATCATTGCATTATTCACATCACTTGGACAACATTTTAAAAACACACACACCCTCCTTTTCAAAATACTAACTCTAAAAGCATATTCCTTCTTGCCATAATTCAAAGGGGAGGTGAGAGGTGTGACCTCCTTTTCTTTTCTTGCTAACTTACCTACATTTAAGGAGGATTATGAACATATCTTTCTTGAGCTTGTAAATATGAACTCATTTGTGATTAGCATGCTTGTATAACCTATTTGAATGTGCCATAACCCATCAACTTTCCCAAAACACCCTCTTCAAAACTTCAATGTGTTTTTACACACACAAACTTTTGCACATTCATAATCAAACTCATTCTCATACACGCACACAAACACTCAAACACAAATAATTAGATTCACATGTTTACTAAATGGGGAAAATGTATTTTACAACATTTTTACCATTCATTATTAACATGAAATAATAGTGAATGGTAACAAAGTCTAATTGTTCACATCAAACATTTAATGCAAAAAAGGTTTTTGGTTTGTTTTTGTTAGAACCATTGTAAATTTGGTGTTCATTAGATAAGGTGGTATAATAACCATATATATCTGGATTTTGAAGGCCCACCTAATTAGCTTTCATGGGAGATGGTCAAATTCCATTATGAATTTAAAAAGCTAACGATCCATAACCAAAGTGAATGGGCTAGGATAAAAATGAAATAACCCAAACAATTATGAGGCATTTTCATTTTGTTTTGGTGTTGAATTAATTGGTGTATGCCATCACCGTCAAATTGAGTAGGATAGCTCCCAACCTTAAAGTATTCCGATCAATGTGTAATTAAAAAGGTTATCCTTATAAAGGTCATCACAAAATGGGAACTAAAGTGAACCAAACCTTGAACTTTTGAAAAGCTTCTTCTTGTGTATCACCTCAAATGTATTAGTTTACAAGGGTGTTTTTCAAATCAAATGGAAAAATTGAATCACCATTGGTATAAACAATCCTTCCCATTAAAAGCAATCCCCCTGAAAATGTTGTTTTAATCTTGTTATTTTCATTCAATGGCAACTAATGGTAGTCATAATGTAAATCCAAAGTGTTGAACACCATGGCTTCCCCAAGGGCATCAAAGATTTCTTCAAATAGGGGATGGAACTTTTGTTAGAACATGTCAACTTGTTCACCAATCTATAATCTTCACAAATGTGGTGGATTTTCCAATTATAAAAAATGCCCTTGGTTGGCATCATTGTTGTTGAAGGATACTCACCATTAGACAATTTTACCAAATTAGTTTTTAGCAATTTTTCTCTTTGAGCTTAAAGCAATAACTTTACAATATTTGTCATGATTCTCACATTTCACCTCTTATAATTAGTAGACCAATATCCAATTCCCATGTTTTTGTAATCATTTGTACATTGGGCTAAGGTGATGGAATATCCCTATACTTGAGGTTGAAGGTATGGACTATGATTGTTATGCAAAATGTGGGGTGGTGTCAAATTGTGTTGGCACCTTCACATCACCAACTTCCTTTACATCACCCAAAAATCCCTCTTGGCATTCTTAATCCCATAATTGCCAAGGATGTACAACTTGATTTGTCTAACATCACCCCTTGCTTGCATTGACATGATTGTCCTAGTTGTGAATGCAGTGTAATGAAAGTAGGGTGATGCATGGGTTTAATTGGACAATTTATTTTTGTTTTGCCAAATCCAAACTTAAAATCCATGTGAACCAATTAAGATTCATAACATGCCCCAATATGTGCGTGCCTATTTACACCTTTTGAAAGATTTAACATTGTAATACTGCTTGTGAAAAACCCCATGGCTTGTTCCCTTTAATTGGCATTATGTTCTTCGATGCACGATGAATTGGCATCTCAAATCATGGTTGGTCATGCATCCCAAAATGCATGAGATTGAGGAAAATTTAAAAACATTAGTAAGGTTATTTGTGAAAGTCCCACCCTATTAACCACAACTAAACATGTTTGATTGACGTCTTGGATCCAATATGTTGTCCACCAAGCACATGGGTGGCCTTGGAGTGAGCTAATATGTTCACTAGATCACCTTTATTGGTGTTAAGTTAATCCACATCCATCAAAATTGATGGGCATATGAATCGACTGTTGCACGTCCACATGTACACTAACTCATTGATCCAAGCCCAAATTATTTCTATAATTTCATACAATCATCAAGAATAAGATTTTGATGCTTTCAATCAATTGAAAAAAAATAAAAAATAAAAAAATGGCTCTAACAAATGTCTTCGCTTCATGTTATTTAAATGAGAATGATTTTATTTTTCCTAACTTGAAGTTCCATTCTTTGAACTATAAGTTGAAATGCAAAAGATTGTTATATAGTGTCTCTTAATTGCTTCATAAAAGACTAGCAAACTTAAAAATTTTTAAAACAACAATTTCTTCATTCATCTTTTATATTTTTTGACATTAAAGCACAAATGCATAGTAACCATAAATGTAAGTTGCAAGATTTACAAAAATCTATAACCATGTGTCACATGGCTTCACATATCCTATGCAAATTTGAAAAGGAATTGAAAATCTAGATCTATTGAATGGTGGTAACGCATACATGTGACATGACTACATGAATTAATACCATACACAAGTTGAAAAATAGTTATCGATTGAATGTTACACTTTTTGCTAATTATATGGTGATTGCCTCTTACAACTCTCATGCAACTTGCTTGCAAAATCAAAATACAATTCAATTTATTGGATTGCCCAATAAGCTTAGTTTCACATATTTTTTGGCACCCATATTCAATACATGGGGGGCTGCCAAAGAATATGTTGAGGGATGTTACAAATGCTATAAAAGTTAATGTTTTCAATAGATGAAAATTAAATTTCATGTTCTAGAATTAATAGAAGTGGAAATAATTTCATGAGTCAAAAATTTTTATGATCATGGATTATGAATGTCTAGTAACTAAATCTTTTCTTTGAAATCATTTAACTTTTAAATATATAAACCTCATCATCAATAGTGCAAAGTAACATGAAGCCCAAGTGATTTTATATTGATTAATAATTTAGTCCATGTGTGCAAATAAAGTTTTAAAAATCACACACAACAAAAAAAATATCTGGCAATGATTTTTTTTTGGGGGGCAAAGTCTTCATTCTTTCAGGGTTGGAATTCTCATAATTTTCGAGCGCACAAAAATCTGATTTCTACCTATACTTAAGGGTTTCAAAAATCAACAAACACGACCCAAATTTGGCAGATTATGGAAAAAAAATAAAATTAGCTAGTGCCATATTTCTGTAGTGGGATTCCAAACTTCCAGTAGATAGCCATTAATACACTTGGAATGAAGCTTAAAAATTTTGAACAACTTTAATATCATTACAAGTTCATAACCAAAATGTGGCTAATGTACCTTCTTGTGGATGATGATGATGATGATGATGATGGCCACTATGTTCTAAATCTCAATTTTGAGGAGGGGAGGAAAAAAATGAGGATGATGATGATGATTGCCACTATGTTCTAAATCAAATTTTGAGGAGGGGAGGAAAAAACAAGTCTTCTTCCCATGCAAATCTGGCTTGAAAAAAAATGATACCCATAAACTAAACTTAAGATTTCAAGGACAAGAAACTTGAAAGAAAGAAAGGAAGAAGAGGATGGATGGCATTTTGGGGAAAGGAAATGAATTGTCACAAGATGTTTACTTAGTCAAAAGCCCATTTGAGATGGGCCAGAAAACAACAACAACACACCATATCATGTCTGGGGCTCCCTTTGCCCCCCCAAGTAAAGAAGACTTGTTGTGTCTTGATTCTCCAGTAGTACACAACACTAGTAGTAGTGTCTTTAACATATTCTGCTGCTGCTATTGTGGGACCTAGAAGAAACAAAATATGTGTAAGTAGTTTTGTCTTATGATCTTACACGCTTTGTTGCCTCTCTCAACCCACTACTACTACACTTTGGCTTATGTGTGCAATCTTTGAATGATTCAAAACGGAGATCAAGCTGCTGCTGTGTTCCTTGCAGTCATTACAGATTCATGACTCTCTCTCTCTCACAAGCCAGCTGCTGATTCAAGCGTTTTTTTTTTTTTTTTTTTTTTTGGGTTCGTTTTTTTTTTTTTCTTCTTCTTTTTCTTTTTTTTTTCCCCTCTCCCTAGCCCCCCTTTGTTTCACGCGTTTT
>Ga0116231_10010970_pt1 | contig 14214 bp, 10 predicted proteins | sample S1TSphgellanicum_2_FD_89695 | JGI IMG/M metagenome (GOLD analysis project Ga0116231, IMG submission 89695) | Host-associated microbial communities from peat moss isolated from Minnesota, USA - S1T2_Fd - Sphagnum magellanicum MG | ecosystem: Host-associated > Plants > Peat moss > Unclassified... | reverse complement strand
GGGTTGCCAAAAAAAAAAAAAACAGCTAAACTTAGACATTTAATTTTATTATCCAGATTGACATACTGAGCACTGGTGGAAATGCTCTTACACTACCTGAGCTGAGGAGACCTGGAAGTAGCCAAGTCAAAACTGGAAAGTGTGTAATATGACAAATTTCATGGTGGGGAACACTGATTACGCCCCGGAAGAGGCCAGGGTACAAGCTGTTACCAGGTGATGGAATGGCATCTTGTCTTTCTCGATGTGTTCCTGGGGGGAACATGGACCAAGGGGCCTAGGACAAGGTGGTGCTTGAGGCCTGCCTCTTGTTTTGAGAATATCCCACACCCATAGGCATTACCCATCATAAAGCATCAACATTATCATCAACTTCAACATGCTAGATCATGAAGCATATGAGGGTGGGAAGAGTGTAAGATCCCTCCCATTTAAGGAGTAGGTGTAATATCCATACAATTTGCTAGAAAGGATATTAAAGGAAATTTCTTTGAGTGGTTTAGGGTTCAAGCAATTGTTGGTGATACAAGTCTTGAGGAACCTTTGGTTTACAAAGTTGAACTAATGTTTGGCCAATGCTCGTTTAAGAGGGTATTTGGTGGCTTTTGTCATGTAATCGATTGACACAAACAAAGCAAAGTTTAGTGTCTTGCGTAGTGTAAACGGTTGACACAAACAAACCAAAACATAACAATTTAACTGAATGCATACACGATTCTGCAAGTGGCAGCTTCTGATATGTCCAATTAATATCTACTTTGCCAAAAACCTCAAAAAATACTTGATGAAAAACTCATTTCCAGAATTCCATCCCAAGATTCAGCAAATTCTTAACTTTTCCACCCAAATTCTCCCTTTCCCTATCCAAGGAGTCTTTTTGCAAGTCTTGGGGGATGTAATTTGAAAGTGTTGGTTGTTGAGCATCTACACATGTCATTGAAGGACATAACATTGGTGGGGTTCACCCAAAGTTTGCAATACAAAATATAATATAGTTCATACTGAGAAGCAGTTTTGTAACCAGAATGTGAATAGGTACCCATGCTCTCAGGAAGGTGTACAATAGTAGCTATTAGCCGAGGTCAAAAATGGTGACGATAAAATAAAATTTAAAAATAAAATAAAAAAAATATATATAATATAATATATTTTTTAAAAATGACTAAAAGTATGTATGTGTAAATAAATAAATAAATGGTGATGAACAAGTCTAGGAATTAGAATTTCATCCAGGCAATGAAAAGGCTTCTTAACATGCACCATGAGGCCTTCATTGGGTTTCGGTTCCCTAGTTAACCTGAGTTATTGTCTCAGTTTATGTTTTTACTACCAAATACTTAGGCCCACTTTAGATGGGGGGGTATAGGGTCCAAATTCTTAGGAACCAATTTGGTCTCTTTTGAAGCAAATTGAATCCTTGAGTTTTGTCCTTGCCTTGGACCCTAGCTTGCATCTTGGTTCTCCAAATCATGAGCTCTTATATATGCGGGGTCCAAACCAATTGATTTTCCCTTCAAAATGGTGCCATGTAGGTTTAGCCTCAATTTGTCACCAGCAATTTTGGAAAAATGCTACAACCCACTTGGACAATTGCCATTTAATGCAAATTACTACCCAGAATCCTTGCCAGTGGACCTACTTAAGGAATTTGAGGAAAAAAAAACCTTGCTAGTAATCAACTATAGAGACCTACCTATCTCCTTACAGGACTTTTTTTTTTTCCACATGATAATTTACCAAGGTGAAACTCAATGTCGACTCAGCTGGGTTTTCATCCACAATTGAGTCATAACCAATGGCATGTTGTTGGTTCACAATGGCCCCACAAATTTAAATCTCATATACAACACACCACTGCAAAGTATTGTACTAGTCAGGCTTTTGGAGAGGACCATCTCTAGTGTAAAAGATGTCTTTGAAGAGATCCTTAAAATACTACATAGAGGAATTCAAGTTAACCATCCGAAGTTGATTTTAAAGTGATTTTGGATTTTTTGAATTTTGAAGTTCCCACCAAGTTCTCGACTCGTTCTCACAATGATCCATCAAGTTCCCTTAACTTCCCAACCGGTTTCCCAAGTGTTCCTAATATGCTCCCAAGAATATTGTTATAGAGATATGATGTATATTGCGTGATTCATTTTAATTAGTTAAAGGGGGGTGCACAATTTATTTTTTCTTTCGCAATGGACCTCTTTGATTGGCCCATCACTGAAAAACACTTAAACTTTTGGTACTCCTAACATAGAAAATGTGCACTTGTACTGTCAAAACAAGACTATAGAAATCTTTTCTTTTATTTATTTAAAAAAATAGGATATGGGATAAAACAGTGGTGAAAAAGCTTTTTTTTGGGTGCTCTTTTATCACCTCACTATGCTTGAGTAGAATAACCAAATTGATGATAGAACACATAGTGTAGTGAAGGTTTCCTCTTTCTCAATGGTGATCATAATTTTTCTTTAAAATCTAAAAACAAAAAGTGGAGCATTAGAGGGCATAGTTTTTTAAATTATTCAAAATGTTAAGAAATGTGTGGAGCATTAGAGGGCATAGTTTTTAAATTATTCAAAATGTTAAGAAATGTGTGGAGCATTAGAGGGCATAGTTTTTTTTAATTATTCAAAATGTTAAGAAATGTGTGGAGCATTAGAGAACAAATCCATAGCCTTTTGAATTACTCAAAAATGTTAAGAAATATGTGGCACATTAGAGGGCACACCCATAGCCTTTTAAATTATTCAAAAATGTTAAGAAATGAGTGAGATATGACCCTTCAAATTTTGAAGCATCATAAACTTGAAAATAAAAATCATCACTTTTGGCACAATGGCAAGCAACACCACAATTTTATCCTAGATGCATTGCCCAACATTGTAAAGAGAGAACCTACAAAGTTGGCAGCAAACACCTCATTTTTATCCCATGTGCATTCCATAACCATTTGATAAAAAACCTTCCAAGGTGCCCAAAAGGAGGGCTTTCCCTAAAGGAAGTGCAACATGCAAAAAACTCAATTATTAATTACATTAAAAGCCTTATCTGGACTTTATCTATATTTAAGACCTAGACCTTGCATAAAGGGTCATAAGACCTTTAGGTCTACGATTGGATTTAATCGATCTTGGTTTTTCCTAGGTTAGGTTTGAGTTTTAAGGTAGGGTCTTGGCTTGGTTCAGGTTTTATGGTAGGTCTTTTTGTGCATAAGCACTTTGGATCCAATTCTTAAAACTAGACCTTTATTCAGTTGAAAACAGAAAATTGGCCAACATTGGTATAAACTTGATATTGGGATGGGTAGAAACTTGGTATATTGCTACTAAGTATTACCTCATGGCTTTACAAGTTTAATATTGTTTCAAGTGAAGTTAAATTGGTATGTTTATTCATACTAATCCACTACATACCTAGGTTGATCCTTTTACATTAATACAACATTGGTCCAAACTAATGTTGGTCGAATATCAGCTAAGTCTTGCCTAAGTATCAACTAGGGGATGCATTTGGGTATGGGAAGTTTTGATTGATTGATTGATTGACAATAAAATTAGATTATATTTCACTTGGGCCTTAGCTGATTCCATCGAACTATAATCAACTATCATCTTAACAATCAAAGTCTTGTATTCTTTCCCAACATAATTCAAGGTTTGAAACATGATGATCCATCTTGTTTTCACATTTTTAAAAAAATTTAATTTTTTGGTTTCTATAATTTTAACAAGTTTAGTGAATTCAAGATGGTGTTTTGGGGAGCTAGAAAAAGATCCATATAACGCTTTAAGGAGATCCTCCAATTTGAAAAACCATAGGCATTGTGAACAACTTTGAAAAAACATATGAAATATGAATGGAAACTAAACAAGGAATTTTTTTTATAACCATAATATCTACAACTAATTGTTGCACCATAGAATCCTTACCCTTTAACACATACAAGTGTTCATTGAGCACATGTTGGCTTGTTTTTAAAAAATAATACTCCCTTGTTGTTGCCACATTGAGAATTGTAACAATTGTTTTTCTTCAACCAACTTGCTTTCTCAAAGAGTTTAGTTTCAGTATTAAAAGCTTATTGCCACCTTTAATCTTGTTGTTGATTTTGCATTTCACCTTATGAACCTTCCCATTGACATTCACCACTGATTTTGGTTAAGGTAACTTTGTAGACCATGCATCTTGGAAACAACAATTCATTTCATACAATTTTTTCCATTTCTTGTTATTTACAAACTCACTCTACTGGAATTGGATCAATAATGACACAATCAACATTAATTTAGGACTTTGGTTGGAGTTAATGCTAGGGGTAAAGACATGAGTTGGCATATGATTTGGAAAAAAAAATTGTGCTTGAAAATTTTGAAATTCTTTGACAAATTTACTACTGACATGGTTAGGACAATGGCAGACATGATGCATCTAGAATTGAGGGTAAGGATTATGTAATCAATAAAAAAGATCATGAACTTCCAATGGCCATAATCATTGACATTTCACCATAGCTAGTGAAAGAAAATCACAACTTATTATACTGGAAACTTGAGATGCACAATTGAAAATCAATGACGATCATGAAATGCATAAGATGAACATGCGCAATGAAATGTTCAAAATCAACATGAATCATGAAATGGTCAGGAAGCCCTTTTACGTTTTGTGTGTTTACTTTATGCATAGTAGTTGTAGACCATTAAAATCGTAATTACAATAGTTGTGACTCTAAAGTTGAACATCTTAAAAGCCCAAAACAAGGTTGTCTTGATTCCATATTCTAAACTCCAGAATTCATTCTCCATATTCTAAACCCTAAACTCCAGAATTCTGGTGTGAAGCACCAGATGGTGAACCTCCAAAATCCAAAAATGTTGTAAATTTTCATTCCAAAAAATGTAAAATCTAGAGACATTACAAGTATTATGGTTTGGATTGAGTATTAGATTAAGATTTCAACTTGAAGTATCATAATCAAACTTCAATTTTCCAAAACAAAATCTCAATTCCTTTAATAAAATATAATTTTGTGAAAGTGGGACTACCATTAATATCAAAGCAACCAGAATGTTGTTGCAGCTTGGAAATTACACAATGTTTCAATGTTCAATGGTAATTGATGTTCAACTATAAAATTTAATCACATTTTTGTTATGTAACAACTTACAAGGAGTCATGATTGAAGAAATTAAGGAACTTGGAAGGTCAAAGGCTACAACGTTTTTGGAATGACATTTGTTGTAGCTTATTGGATAAGTTAAAAAACTTGCAAGGTTGAAGGTTGTTACATTTCTAGAATGGTGCTTGTTGTAACTAACTATTTAGAGTAACTTCCCCCTCAAGCATCATAGATGCAAGTGGCAAAATTTGATGGCAAAGACTTGCTGAATAGAGAGAGAAAGCAAAGGGGGCACATAGTGAAATTGATGATGACCTCCTCTTGGTCAATGAAAATTGACCAAAGAGGCAAACCCTAAACCTTAAGATAGATCAATATGGCATATCCTATTTGGATTTAGGAGCTTTGTGATGGCCACATGTGAGCTTTTGACAGTCTCATGTGTAAAACCCTATCTATTAAACTTGTAATTGGGTGGATTATCTAAAGAATCTCATATTTTTCAATCTTACAAGTAGGAGCTGAGGTTGTAAGGTAAGGAAATGCTACTTGGGGGGCGGGGCCTTGTGTTTTGCAAAGTGCATGAAATGCCACGTGGGGTGAGCATCTCACATTGCAAACCTGTGTAGGGCAATAGGGTTAAGGAAATAAATTTTAAGGTTAGGTTAAATATATTACTACCTTTAGTGCCTCCCATTTTGTCATTAAGTTGCCCCCACCTTTTGTGAGGACATTTTTTGTAAGTTCTCCGGGACAGTTTCACATTCACATTTGACTTGGGCTCATCTTTTTTTTGAAAGCTTGAAAATGATGTAATTATGATTATGCTCTTTAATGCACATGCCTGAGTTTATGTCCAGTGGACATCACCCTTTTTCCATACCCACTATGCATGGCCTTGTGAAAAATAAAATGCCTCTATGTCCATGCCTAGAGGGCATAAGCTTGCTTACTCAAAAACTTAGGCATAGGCCCTCCAGGCTTCACAAATGGTTTTTAAAGAAAAAACCCTAGTTGTCAAGTATTTCTGAAAGTAGACCTTGGTCCAAACCCAGTTTCATGCAATGTCAAGGTTGTACTTCATCCAATGTACAAGACATTTTATAGCTGCCGGTGGAGATGCTCATAAAATTTGCTAGCTAAACCCGTATAAATTGTACAGGAATTGTAAAACAACTTTCACAAATGTCCCAAAGTTATTTGTTGCAAATCACAATCTCAATTAGAACACCTGCTCCGCATATCACACACATTTCTTACATGCAAGCCTTGATCCACCAATGCCAGTAAACACTTACAACCACATATTAACATGAGAAAGCTCCCCCAGAACTTTTTCATTCTTTGGAATCTATTTATGAAATGACCCAAAGTCAAGAAACATAGGGGTGTCGCTTAAGTAGCTTATGACTGGGCCCAAATAGTTAGAGCATCTCCACCAGTCCTCAGTATGTCACTGTGGATAATAAAATTAAATGTCTAAGTTTAGATGTTTTCTTTTTGGCAACCCCACCAATAAAACTGGAACTGCATTTACGTGGGAACTATTAATAGCAAACCACCTGGACCAATCATTATGATCCACCAATCAGAAATACTGAGCTGCAGTCAAGTCCAATTTATTACAGTCTCCTCTTTTGGAGGTGCACAACTGTGTTGCGCCATTTACCACCAGGGCAAACTGCATGAATTTGGTGCAGAAAAACCAATTTCCTGAGATAAACCAGCACATTTTGACTTTTTCAAAATTTTACTGTCTGGAGTCACATACTCAGCACTGCTGGAGATGCTCTTAGTCATGTACCCGAATGAATGTTACAAAAAAATAAATGGTAATTTAAAAGTTGGAGAAACACTCTAGGTTTCATGCAGTTTCCATAATCACCCAACATTCAAATCTGGAAACTTTACGTGGGTGTTCATGCATTTTCCATAATCACCGACCATTCACATCTGGAAACTTTATGTGGGTGATTATGCAGTTTCTGTAATCACGCACCATTCACATCAGGAAAGTTTTATGTGGGTGATTATGCATTTTCCATAATCGCCCACCATTTACATCTGCTGACAAATCATGTAATGAGAATGAGCATTTGAGCTCGCCCTCATCAATGTCCATGATGGTCAGCAAAAGCACTTGCTTCAGATTTTGAGAAGGGTGGCAGTCACAATAGAAGATTTGTTTGCCCAATTTCTTCATATTTGTTTTGTTAGATCACATAGGGTTGTCAGGGTCCATACATTATTATTTGACGTTTTAAATAAACACAAGTGGCAGTAGGGGGAAGGAAAAAAAAAGTTGATAATAAGCACCTGGAGCCCTCCTATTGTGTCAAATTACCCATGTGAATAAACAACAAAGGGGCAAAAGTATGGAAAATAATCATCACCCAATGCAATGGTGAAAAGTCTCAAACACATTCCATTTGTAATATGAGTAAATGAAGGCTCAACTTAATTTTTTAGGATGATAATTTCGGAAAAAAATAAAAACAGTTTTTTTCTATGTGAAGTAACTTGGTGTGGTTTAGGCAAGGTCAACCTTACAAGGTCTCATGTGCATGTCCTTAGTTAAACACCTTAGATTGAGCATAGTGGTCCAATCAATGGATTACCTGCCTTATGTAAGAAGCAAAGAAAACAACATGGGTCCATCATGGCTAGGGTTTCAAAAAGGAAAAAGGATTGCAGACATAATATGAAACAAATTTAAGTAAGAAAATTTGAATAGTTTAAGATAAGATAATTCATGCAATGGTGAATTTTTTCCATCTGTATATAATTATGCATAAATATTTTGATTTTAAAAAAATAAAAAATGAGTTAAACAAATTAACTATAATCTTTTTTTGCATTATTGTTTCTTGCACATGTGATTTGCATCTGAAGTTTGAAATTTTGAACCTAATAAATTAAAAAAAAACTAGCCAAATGATTTAATAAAAAAATCATTTCTCTTGCAATCTTTTGTTTCAAAATTTCAAAACTTTGAAATTCTCATGATATGATTTATTTTTCATCAAATTGACCTAATAAACATGTACTTACACAATTTTTAAAAACTTAATTATTTTATAAATAAATAAATCAAATCAATTGCATTATTTAATGCATTTTAAAATATTCATTTATTAAAAAAATATAATATCAACAATTAATTGTAAATCAATCAAATTTTTTTTTAAAAAAATTCAATAATCAATAAATACTCAATTTAAAAAATCTTTAATATTGTAATAATAGGAATAAAACTATAACACACTAAACATTATGGAAAATCTAAATTTGTCTTCTACAATCCTTTTTCAGTTAGACAATCCTTTTTGGAACTTCAACCACTAATGAGTTCATACACATCAAAAACAAATAGTTCATTACATAATAACTTCAACCCTTATTTAGCAAGTTCAAACCAACAACAATTTAAAATGAGAATTAATGTCCCATTGAAACTTCCCAAAAACAACTAACTCACAATTCACAAAATAACACCCAGCGAACACTCCTCAAAATCCAAGACCAAATGAGACCTAGATCATTCCAAAGAAGTTATGTTATGCTAGTGTGATCCATATTATTTAGTTCAATGAGGTGCCTTCCACTTGTTCAAATTTTTCTTTTGTAACATTGAGCCTTTTGAATATTGTACCATCACCCCAAAAAAAGTTCTAAAACTTTGAAGACTCAAGATTTTAATATAGAAATATTCATTAATAGAAAGTGAGGCACTGATCAGGACATGTTGAGGAACACAATAATCCAGAACAACAAAAATCCAACAAAGTAAGGTGAGAACAAGTCAAGGAACACAATGTTGAGAACAACAAAAAGCCAGCCAGTGTTGCACAATTCCTTGTTACTTGCGTATTTTCTAAGTCTATTCTTGGAAGTGAAAGTTAGACAATTTTGGCACAAGGGAATTAGGAATCATCCCCAGAGCAGCTCCTTGTGCTGCGATGGTGCTGACGATGTGAAGGAATCATCCCAAAGAGCAGCTCCTTGTGCTGCGATGGTGCTGATCATGTGAAGGAATCATCCCAAGAGCAGCATCTTGTGCTGCGATGGTGCTCATCATGTGAAGGAATCATCCCAAGATCAGCTTCTTGTGCTGCGATGGTGCTGATCATGTGCATTAGTAGCAGCAGCAGCGAGAAACTGGTTTCGGATCTCCTTCTCCAGTGGCTCGGGTTCTAGTCGTTCCAGCCAGTTCCACACCCATCCTAGTCTGTCTGGCGCCCTCCTAGCCTCCTCGCTTGATCCAGGCCAATTAAAGCTGCACAGTTTGGCAATATCATGCAGTTGCGAAGAATATATTATATGCCTGTACGAGGTCCTTCGGATTGAGTGGCCGTAATTCAGAGCTCTTTCCCTCTTCATCTAAGCCCGTTCCTTGTCACGTAGCTGCGCTTCGAAATCCTGAGCAGTGCGAATACTTGCATTCCATGATTCGCGCTTGATCGACGACCCGAGACTTACTGCAGCAGCAGCAGCTCCTCGAGGACGAATCATGAGATCCGTTCTCGGTAGTACTACGGATCGTCGTCGGGCGGGGTTTGTTCTCGACATGAATCGTGTGTTCAATGGTCGTAGAGACGGCTGGATCTCCAACTCCTGTTCCAGTCTCTTGATCAGACGACCTTGAGAAGAAGAATTATCTGACCGTGATGAGCTTGCAAAATCTGCGTGATGGGCGTCCAGTTCTTCGACATCAATTCCACCATGATGCAGTGATTTTCCAATAACATGAACTGGGTTCTAGTCCAACTTCTGGCAGCTAGATCTTTCATCCCCTGCTGACTCTGCGAGCTTTCCAGAGACATGACATCCATGACATCCTGATCTACCAAGAGCCATATTAGCAGCGATCGCAATATCTGCTTCCACTACTCCAGCTCTATTAATACTTTGTGACACAAGCTGCTTCCGAACAGCTGGCCCCGATCTCATGTGGGTCACAAGCTTCATGAACGCTGCTCCTCCTCTGTGCGTAAGTCCAGTGCTAGTTGGACAAGGATCAGCTCCCGGATCAGGAACATTGCATGAGCATGCACGTCGAACCGGAAATGACACATTGCGTAGTTCGATCAGTTCTTCTTCTGCAACAGACCCATTTCGGTGCTCGACCTTAGGCTCTTCTTCTTCTTCTTCTTCTTCTAGAACAGTAGCCTGATCATCGGTCTCGCGGGATCGTCCAAATTTGGCTCATTCCTCTTGTGGATGATAGGAGCCTGTACAACTACATGATAAATTGAATAAAAAACATTCTGCTGCCTGCCAGCCAGCCAGACCTAATTTCTTCCAATAATTAGTTATTCTGATAGAAACCTAGCAATCATCTGTGGCATAAAAACTAGCAATCATCAGCAGGCAAGTCATCTCAAAAGATAACAGCAATAGGAAACCCTTACACAAGTTACTATTGTCTGCAATTGATGACAGGATTGATGTCATGGTCAGCTTTGGGTTAACAACAGAATTCCACCAAACATGAGCTGAAAAATTTCCAGATTTTCAGATTTATTTTCAAATTACATTGAAATTTGGAAGATTCAAATTGTGCCTGCCAGACCCATTTCTTTCAATAATTTGTTATTTTTGTGCCAAAAAACAGCCCATCGTCCATCAGTGGCAGGGTATATTCTGAAATGATTCCAGCATATAGATTACAGCCAGAATGAACCAGTACCCACCAGTAGTGTACCATGGTGGATGGATGGTAAGTGTTCATGAAACAGTTTTCATTCGATTCCAGTTCACTAGCTAACCTCAGTTGCTTTTTTTTGACTACCTGCATGCTAACCAGTGTTAGGTGTGTTAGAACCCAATTTGGAGACAGGTTCGGCTTTCAGTTAATAAAATCTGACCTGGAACCGGGGTTTTTTTTCAAAAACTAGATTTGGAATTGCAATCAAGGTATTGGTTTTTCCAAAGAACAGGAACCCCGAGCTTGCTCTTTTAAGAACTTGAACCAAATCCAAGATTTTTTAATTAAAAAAAACACTAGTACTAGGCACTAACCAGAAGTTAACTGTTGATTTTGGTCCAGGTTAGCTAAAACCAGGTGTCTGATTTAAAAGACTGGAATCAGGATTTTTTTGGAAGATCTCAACCTGGAACCAGAACCAAGGTTTTTTTTCCTTTTGAAGAACCAGATGCAAAACCCAAAGAAACTATTCTAACTTGTTTAAGACACTATTCTAACTTGTTTTTTTAGAACTGAAACCGAAGATTCTTAGTAAATGTCAACAATCTCCCAACACTGGTACTAACTACTAACAACCTACTTTGTCAGTTGTTAGCAGTAGTTACTAAGAGCTAGATGGTGTGCTGTGCTGATGGGTGGCTGGTTCCCTCTGGGCCCTACAAATCACCTGTTGAAGCAACTGCTTGCAGTAGTTTCTTGACACTCTAGCCACAAATCACTCTGTGTATTTATTGTTCTTTCTTGAGTCATCATAATCTTACTTCTACATAATTTTTAGTGTAACATGGCTAATGTCATCTCCACTAGGAATTAAAAAGAAATTTACTCACAATTTTGTGGAGACTTTTTTAAAAAATGGTTCAATCAAACAAACATTGTCATTTGAGAACTCTAATGTGGGAGAAACGTTCAATACTAAAATTGATATTAAATACAATTCCAACCTTATAATACCATCTATGAGTATATTCGAATTCATAATATTTTTATTGTAATGGTATGAATTTAAGTAGTGCAGACACTAATACTGATGTAAGTATGGAAAATGAATGAAAACAAAAACAACCCATGAAGTATAAGTGGTTTTTTTGGTACTAATTTTCTCATTTTTCCAATGGAAAAATTGGGTTTCCTATTATGAATTCAACTAGTTTTGCTGATTTTTTTTGGAAAAAATCCCAAAATCTTCTATATCACTTGGAAAAAAACCTCTGAGACTTATCAATTGGCTCTAATTTTAGTATGACTATTGTGGTGTGATACAGATTTTTGACTGAACGTATTGAACAATACTACTACAGGGTATCGATTTCAATAATGTGTTGTACTATGTGTATTCATCAATGTGTAAGAGAGACGTACACTCTCATTATACATCATTATAAACATGGATAATGCCTCCATGTGATCTGTTTGCACATGAATCTACTTGTCCTCACCTGAATAGCCCATTGGAAATTAAATGTTTTGTAAATATCATATGGATCTGAAACATGGTTTTACAATAATAAGACAATAATTTCATGCCCATTGTTTTGTGAAGTGTTTTTATTTTTGGCTAAAATTTGTGTCATGGCGACAAAAAAGCAGCCCAAGTACAATAGGTACAAAGGTTTCTTTTGGGGGAAAAAATTTGCACATATTATCATCACATTATGAGGATTTTTTTTTAATTTGCCATATTTAGACAGTAAGCTCTGGCATGTTGCTAACATATATAGCATGATTCTTAAACTTACTGTAGCCAAATTTGGCTAAGTCTTCTTTTGGATGATCACCAACCCAGCTACCTCACTGATTGCAATGCCCAATTGTGGTAGTGGTTTACTCCCAAATGACATTGGAAGTAAGATTCTACTGATAAGTTTTTGTACTCTTAAAAACTAGCCCAAAACTGTTATAATCTAAACTCAATGAGTAATCTAAACCATGGTGTTCCCCCTGGACTGTGAACCTTGCTCTGGTCTCTGGCCACTTTGTACCATGTTCTTCTGTGTCTGCATATCTTGTGCCTAAATTGTCTGACAGATGATCACCACTTCAACCACATCACAAAGTTAAGGGAAAAAAACACATGCACACTCAACAGAGAAACACAATTGAGAGGGAGAAAATGCTGATTCTGTATTGTAGCCCTGTACTTTAAACTTCAACTACATTACAAAATTGAGGGAAAAAAACACATGCGCACACTACTTGACAGAAAAGCATAATTGAGAGACCTGAGACAAAGCTGATTCTGTATTGTAGCCCTGTACTTCTAACGGCAAGGGATCACAGGCCGCTTGATGGCCTGATTCTGCCAGGTGCTCTTCCCTCAAGTACAAGAAAAAAAGTGCATTCAATCATATCTGTGTACATTCAAACATTCTGCAATTGATGTATCATTTAACCCAACTGAATGTTTCAGAACAATCTGAGATGATCTAATATTTGACCCAAGTGTTCCCAACAATCTGACATTCATGAAGACGGTTATGTTGTGCACACACTCCTGTACCTATGTACTCATGTTAGGCAAATCTTATCTGCTGTTTAAACACTATCATGCTCTACTCAAAGATTTGAGCTGAAAGCTTCAAAAGCAAGTTAAAGGCCAGCCAGCTGCAATGGTTGTGATCATTGTCATTGCCAGAATGATAATCTAGCAAGAAAAATGATAGCCATTAATTTCCTCCTTGCCAAATCTCACAATATCATTTTGCCACTTCACCCAAATCCTTCAAGCAACACCCCCCATTCAGTGTAATATTTTAGTATTGAAATGTTGGCAAACCTTTGCGTTATAATGGTCACCACAACAGTGGGCCAGTGATTGAGTTTTTTACTCGGTTATCAACATGGTTATCAATTCAGTTATTAATAACCTACTCAGATGAGCTAGTTATGAGCTGGATGAGTGAAAGAAAGAAAAATAGAATAAATCGTATTTTATTTTTATTTTTAAAGCCCTATAGCCAATGTATAACAATTATCACCGGGTACTTGAAAACTTATATTTATGCATAACTGATGGTTATTACAAAAAAATATTCATAACTTAACAAACAATCCAAAAAAAGAATTATTCATATTGATAACCTAACTAACACTCCAAAAATTAAAAATAACCTACCCAATAATTATGAAAAATTCAATAGCTGATCAACACTCGTCACCACCTCCACCAAAATGTTGTCAAATTTTGTGTGTGAAGATGGTCAAAACCTCCATCATAATGTTGGTTGCCACCTTCACCAAAATGTTGCCAAATTTTGTGCATAATGTTGGTTGCCACCTTCACCAAAATGTTGCCCAATTTTGTGTGTAATAGTGGTCACAACAAATGTTGGGCGGCTTTCACTATTTTGTCTTTTTTTTTTTTTTTTTTTTTTTCCCTTTTTAAAATTTTTTT
>Ga0116231_10010969_pt1 | contig 14214 bp, 11 predicted proteins | sample S1TSphgellanicum_2_FD_89695 | JGI IMG/M metagenome (GOLD analysis project Ga0116231, IMG submission 89695) | Host-associated microbial communities from peat moss isolated from Minnesota, USA - S1T2_Fd - Sphagnum magellanicum MG | ecosystem: Host-associated > Plants > Peat moss > Unclassified... | reverse complement strand
CGAGCTCGCGCACCGCATCCTCGCGGGCCTCGTCGATGCGGGGATGCTGGCTCATCGGCCCGACCAGCCAGCATCCGCGCATCGACGAGGCGCGGCAGGATTCGATCAACGAGCTGGAGATCGCGTTCTCGCAGGTCAGCCGCTTCTCCAACACGCCGCCCTGGCTGACCGACCGGTTGTTCCGCAACATCCTTGCCGACATGAGCGGCAACACGCACCGCACCGAGTTCTGCATCGACAAAATGTACGACCCGAACGGCGGTTCCGGCCGGCGCGGCCTGGTCGAGTTCCGCGCCTTCGAAATGCCGCCACACGCGCGCATGTCCGCCGCCCAGATGCTGCTGATGCGCGCCGCCGTGGCCGCCTTCTGGCAGCACCCCTACGAGCGCAAGCTGGTTCGCTGGGGCACGCGGCTGCATGACCAGTTCATGTTGCCGCATTACGTCGATCAGGATTTCACCGACGCGCTGGACGAACTGGCCAGCCTCGGCTTCCCGCTCGACCGCGCCTGGTTCGATCCGCACATGGAGTTCCGCTTCCCCCGGATCGGAGAGACGACGGTGCGCGGCATGGATGTCGAACTGCGGCACGCGCTGGAGCCGTGGCATGTGCTGGGCGAGGAGCAGGCACCGGGCGCCACGGTCCGCTATGTCGACAGTTCGGCGGAGCGGGTCCAGGTGCGGGTCGGGGGGTGGGCCGAGGAGCGTTACGCGCTGGCGGTGAACGGCGTGGGCGTGCCGCTCAGCCGCACCGATCGCGCCGGGGAGTATGTCGCCGGCGTGCGCTTCAAGGCATGGCAGCCGCCCAACGCGCTGCATCCCACCATCAAGGCCCAGGCGCCGCTGGTGTTCGACGTGTTCGACCGCTGGACGGGCCGCAGCCTCGGCGGGATGACGCACGAGGTCTCCCATCCCGGCGGCCGCTCCTACGACACGTTCCCGGTCAACTCCAATGAGGCGGAGGCGCGGCGGCGTTCGCGGTTCTTCCCGATCGGGCACACGCCGGGGCACATGCCCGAGCCGGTGGTGAAGGTCGGTCTGGAGACGCCGCGCACGCTGGACCTGCGTCGCTTCGCCTGACGCGGGAATGAGGGCTGTTTCGCGGGATGTGTTCATGGCCCTGCCCCTCCCTTTACGGGAGCGGACAGGCGTTGAATCGGCCAGCCATGCGGCGGAGCCAGCCCTTGGAGACCCCGATCCGTGACCGGCCCGACCGCTCGCGACGAGATGGTGGACGGGAAAGGTGGGTTGCGCCCGTATTGGCTGGGCGTGCTTGGCTCGTTCCGTGCCCTTGGCGACGCGGGGGTGGCGGAACGAGCCCAACGTCTCAATCGCGCCTTCGAGGAAGAGGGCGTTACCAGCGTGTTGCCGGGCGCCTCGGCGATCGAGCATGCGTGGCGGTGCGATCCGGTCCCGTTACTGCTGGGCGCTGATGAGTTCGCCACGTTGGAGGAGGGGCTAGCCCAGCGCGCGCGGCTGATGGAGACGATCCTCGCCGATCTCGCTGGCGATTGCCGTCTGCTGGCCGACGGCGTGCTGCCGCCCGCGCTAGTTTTTCCGAACCCGGCCTATCTCCGCATCGCGCGGGGCGCTTCGCCCGCGCCCCTGCTGCATTTCTACGCGGCCGATCTCCTGCGCGGCCCCGACGGCGCCTGGCGAGTACTGGCCGACCGCACCGCCGCCCCCACAGGTGTCGGCTATGCCCGCGAGAACCGCCGGCTGCTCAACCGCGTCATACCCGAACTGTTCCGGTCGGTGCAGGTCCGCCAGCTGCGTCCGTTCTTTGATGTCTGGCAGGATGCGCTGCAGCGTCTGGCGCCGCGGCCGACGGATGGCGATGCCGACGACGCGGTCTCGGCGGTCGCGCTGCTGACGGAGGGCACGCGCGACCCGCAATGGTTCGAGCATCTCTACCTCTCACGCGAGCTGAACTGTGCCCTGGTCGAGGGTGGCGATCTCACTGTGCGCGGCGGGACCGTGTTTCTCAAGACCCTGAAGGGCTTGCGCAGGATCAGCGTGCTGCTCCGCCGCGTCGATGGCCGCATGGTCGATCCACTGGAACTGGAGCCGTCGCGTGGGATCGGGGTGCCGGGGCTGCTGGACGCCGTCCGCTGCGGCAATCTGCGCATCGCGAACGACCCGACCGCAGGCGTTCTCGAGGCACCGGCGCTGGCGGCGTTCCTGCCCGGATTGTGCATGCGCCTGCTGGGGGAGAAACTCCTTACCGCCAGCATCCCGACCATGTGGCTCGGCGAGGAACAGGCGCGCTCCCTGGTGACGGCCGATCCGGCGCGCTGGCTAATCCGCCCGGCGGTCGATGGCCACGCGGCGGCCACCCAGGTCGATCGGCTTGATCCATCGGACCGCGCGGCATTGCTGGCGCGAATCGCCAGGCGGCCCTGGGCGTGGTCGGCCTCCGCGGCCATCCCACCCTCCATGGCGCCATGCCTCGATGCCGATGGCCGGCTGTCTCCCAAGCCGGTCGTGTTGCGGATGTTTCTCGCCTGGGACGGAACCGCGTGGCGGGCGATGCCCGGCGGCCTCGCCCGCGTTCTGGACGAAACGGAACGCCTTGCCGGGCGGCTGCCGCAGGCGGCGATGTCGAAGGATGTATGGGTGCTGAGCGAGGATCGAAGCGACATCGTGGGCCCGGCGGCGCAGCAGGTGGGGAAGCTGGCGATCCGGCGCGGCTCGGGCGATCTGCCAAGCCGGGTCGCCGATGATTTGTTCTGGCTCGGCCGCTACGTCGAACGCCTGGAACGGGCCGCGCGTCTGATCCGCGCGACGCTGGTCCGGCTCGCCCGGGGCAGCACGCTGCTGCCGCGCGAGACCAACGAATTGCAGGCGCTGGCGCGATGTCTTGTCGATGCCGGCATCATCGATGCCGAAACCTCGGCTGGGGGAGCGTCCACCGACCTGCTGGCGCGCGCCATGCTGGCGACTGTGCGCGAGCGCGGGTCGATCGACGATTTGTTCGGCAGCGTCACGAGGCTCACCGAGAGCGTGCGGGACCGGCTCACCGGCGACATGTACTCGACCTTCCTGGCGAATCTGCGCGCCGCGCGCGCCGCGACGCGGGAGGCCGGCCTGAGCCTGGACGGATTGTCGCGTGGCATGGTTGCGACGTTGCGATTCTCCACCGCCATTGCTGGCGTCGCGGCGGAGAACATGGTGCGCGGCGGCGCCTTTCTGTTCCTCGATCTCGGCCGCCGCCTCGAACGCGCCTGCGCCGTGTCCGCCGAGGTCGCCTCGGCCATCGACCAGCCGCCGGCGCGCATCGAGATCGGGTTGCGGCTGGTGCTGGAATTATGCGACTCGGCCATCACTTACCGTAATCGTTACCTCAATGTCCTGCAGCCGGCGCCGGTACTCGATCTCGTGCTGTGCGATCAGGGCAACCCGCGTGGCCTCGCTTTCCAGCTCGAGGCGATGCACCGCCATCTCGGCGATCTCGCTGACGACACGGTGGCCGGCGAGCCTCTGGCCGAGACGGTGGCGGGGTTTCTGACACAGGCGGAGATGATGGTCGCCGAGGTGCTGGACTCCCCGGATCAGGGGGCGACGGCGGCGGAGATGCCGGAGCAACTGCGCGCCATCGGAGCGGGCGTGGCGGAACTCTCCGTGCAGATCACGCGCCGCTATTTCGCGCTGCTGCCGGAAATCGCGACTCTCGGCTGGCGCAGCGAGGATACCACGCCACTTCGCGGCGCGGCGTAAGGCCCATGCGCTACCGCGTCCGCCACACCACCACCTATGTCTATGCGGACAGCGTGGATCTCGCGAGCCACCTGGTGCATCTCTCGCCGCGCCCAATGCCACATCAGACGGTGCATCACGCGATGCTCACGTCCGTTCCCGCCGCCACGCGGATGACCGAGGGCGAGGATCATTTCGGGAACCGCATCGCCTGGATTTTCTTCGATCAGCCCCATGCGCGCTTCGAGGTCACGCTGCACGCGCAGGTGGAGGTGGATTTCCCGCCGGCGCCCAAGCCGGAGGCGACGCCGCCTTGGGAGCAGGTCGTCGAGGCGGCCAGGATCGGCGGCGCGGCGGGATGGGAAGCGGCCGAATTTACCTTCGAGAGCCCGATGGTCGGGTCGGACGCTCTGGCGGCCGCCTACGCGGCGCGAAGCTTTCCCGCCGGCCGTCCCGTGCTGGAGGGGCTTCTGGATCTGAACTCCCGCATCAAGAAGGATTTCGCGTTCCGCGCCGGCGTGACCAACGTCTACACCCCCGTGTCCAAGGTGATGGCCCTGCGCGCGGGGGTCTGTCAGGATTTCGCGCACGTGATGATCTGCGGCCTGCGCTGTCTGGGCCTGCCCGCGCGCTACACCTCGGGCTATCTGCGCACCTACCCGGTTCCGGGCTCCGTGCCGCGCCTCGGCGCGGACCAGTCCCACGCCTGGGTGGGATGCTGGCTCGGACCCGAATACGGCTGGATGGATTTAGACCCCACCAACGACCTCGTGGTGCATGACGAGCATGTGGTACTCGGCTGGGGCCGCGATTACGGCGATGTCAGCCCGGTGCGCGGCGTTCTGCTGGGCGGGCGGCGGCATACGGTGACCGCTGGCGTGGATTTGGTGCCCGAGGCGGTCGCGGCCAACCAGGCGGCCGACGAGGCTGCGGACGCGTCAGCCACGAAGGACTGACGCAGCGCGATCCATGATGCTTCCGCACGGACTTGCGGACCAACCGGGGGATGTGCGACTCAGCGCTTCGTTCCGGTCCGTTGAGCCCCAAGAACCGAAAGCTGCTGTGATCCATCGATCTTCCGGAACGTTCCTGCAAGCCCTCCGGCGCAGCATGTTCGCCGCCACGATCGCATGTTTCGCGGCGATGGCTGCTCTCGCGCCGCAAGCCGATGCGCGAACCTCCTCCAGCGGCGGCTATAGCCGGTCATCCAGTTCCAGCAGCGGTTACAGCCGCACGCCGTCCTTCGGCGGATCGAGCAGTTCGAGCAGCACGTCGTCCGGTGGCTCCTCGGGCGGCTACAGCCGTTCCTCCGGCGGCACGACGTCTTCGTCAGGCTCGTCGAAACCGGCCCCCTCCGCCAGCGACAGCGCGATCTCGCGGCAGAATTCCGCCGCCGCGCTCAACGCCTATCGCGCGCCGCCGCCGAGCGAGCCGGTCGATCGCACGCCATCGGTCTCCACGGCGTCCAGCGCGCCGTGGTGGCAGCGCGGGAGTTCCTACGACGCCTCCAGCCAGTATCGCAGCGACTGGTACGGCCAGCGCAACTGGTCGATGCCGATGGTCGCCGCCAGCGCGCCCCGCCAGTTCGGCGTCTGGGACGCGGCTTTCCTCTATTTCATGATGAGTTCGCTCTCCACTCCGTCCCACGCGCAGTTCTTCTACGACCATCAGGACGATCCCGGCCTGCGCGCCTGGCGGGCGGACGCGGAGCGGCGCGCGGCCACCGACGCTACGACCCGCGACGAACTTGCCCAGCTCAACGCCAAAGTGGCGGCGCTGCAAGGACAGCCGCGCAAGCCCGACGCGTTGCCGCCGGATGTGGACCCCAAGGTCGCGCTAGCGGAGCCGCCGCATCGTTCCAGCCATCTCGGACTGATTCTGGTCGGCGTGCTGATCGTTGGCGGCGTGGTGTTCCTGCTATGGCTGCGTCGTCGTCACCAGAACGACCATCGCGCAGGAGCATCCGACGTGGCATCGCCGCTCTCGACCGCCGCCGGCATCATCCGCCAGAAGCTGAGCGGGCAGCCCTACAAGCCGTCGCTGTTCCGTGTCGGCATGGCCGTCACGCTCGATGCCTCCCCGTTCATCCTCGCCGCTGGCGCCACCCATGTTACCCCGCCTGAGGCGACAGCCGGCGGCGGAAGCGGCTTGGCGACGGTTACGCATGTGGGCACGCTGATCGATGGATCGGTGACGCTGCACCGTCTGTATGTCGCGGCGGCGGGGGCGAGTTCCTGGATCGGCGGCGGCTTCTTCCAGCTGCATCTCGACGAGGCCGGACAGCCGGTGGAGTGCCGCTATTTCTCCCTGCTCGACGAGGTGGCGCCGGCCAACACCGAGGAATGGGGCTTCTGGCTGGATCCCAACGAGGGCGCGATCGGCTGGCAGGACTTCAAGACCAAGGACGAGCGGGTCTATCAGCGCCTCTGGGCGCCCGGTGTCGGGCGTGTGGCGCCCCAGGTGATGACCGAGACGCTCAAGAGCGTCGACGGCGAAACGACCCGCACCCATACCGGCATGCTCTACGGCGCGGCGACCGGCGCCGCCGAGCCCGCGCCGCAGGCCGAATACATTCTGGTGGCGGCGGTCGAGGCGGGCGGTAACGCCTCGGTCCAGATCCTCGCCGGCATCGACATCAACCCCGCCGCGCTCTCGCTCGCCTAGTGCCCGCGAGCCGCCGAGCCGCCCGTCCAGGAAAGGCATGCACGCCGTGTTGAGCAATATCGTCGAGGGGCTGGGCGACGGCGTGCCCGTCCTGCTGCTTCATTTCACCGTGACGCTGCTGCTGCTCGGCGCGGCCATGTTTATCTATTTGATGATCACACCGTTCCGCGAACATTACCTGATCATCCACGGCAACGTCGCGGCGGCGCTGCTGTTCGCCGGCGCCATCCTGGCGCTGGCGTTGCCGCTTGCGGCGATGCTGGCGAAGGCGGATTTGCTGATCGATCTCGTGATATGGGGGATCGTCGCGCTGTTGATCCAGCTGCTGGCGTTCGGCCTCGCCTGTCTCTTCATTCGCGATCTCCGCCACCAGATCGAGGCCGGCAACATCGCCGTCGCCATCGCGCTGGCCGGCGGCCAACTCGCCGTGGCGGTGATCAACGCCGCCGCGATCTCCGGCTGAACCGACCAACCCGCACCGACCACCACGGAGGAATTCCCGATGTTCGCGTTCGTTCGCAATCTCGTAGGCGTGAAGACGGATCAGGCGGTCAATGCCGGGGTCGAGGCGCTGGTGCGCTGGGACCCGCAGGCGGCGACGGAGGCGGAGCTGCGCACCATGGAGCAGCATCTCGACGAACTGGGCCAGGAAGTGGCGCGCGCCCGCCAGTCCTTCGACAAGGAGCAGCGCGAGGCGGACGCCATCAACCAGCTTTCCCACCAGCGCATGGCCGCCGCCGAGCAGTTGCAGAAGCAGGTCGAGGCCGAGACCGACCCGACCCGCAAGGCGGCGCTGGAGAAGAGCCTGGAAACGCTGGTGAGCATGCTGGAGCAGATGGCGCCGGACGTGGACCGCGAGACCAAGGACGCGGCGGACGCGCATGACTTCCTCCAGCAGCTGGAGGCCGCCTATGCCGACGCCGGCAGCAAACTGAAGCAGGCGCGTTCGGATCTCGACCGCGCCCATCGCGACATGTCCCGCGCCGAGCAGCAGCGCGACATGGCCGAGCGGCAGGCGGAATCGGCCCGTCGCGCGGCGGGCCTTGCCAGCACGACCAGCGGGCTCAACATCGCGCTGAAGGCGATGCAGGACACGGCGGCAAAGGATCTGGTCAACGCCGAGGCGGCCAAGGCAAAGGCGAAGCTGCTGGCGCCAAGCACGCCTGAGAAAGACGACCCGAACATCGCCGCCGCCCTGGCGATCGCCTCGGGCAAGACCCTCACGCCGGTCGATCTCGGCGGGCGGCTGGCGGCCTTGCGCGCCCAGCAGCACTGAGGCTGCTTCCGACCCCCTCCTGCTTGCGGGAGGGGGCCGCTCACCCCCCTCGGATCGCGATGAGCGCCACATGGGCGAGCAGGCCGAGGACGCCGAGGAAGTTGATCACGAACACCTTGCCGCGTAGCGCGACATCGTTGGTCGTGGTCTGAACGGCGGTGTGGGCAACGCGCCCCGCGACGAACAGCCACGCCATCGCGTGGTCGTAGGGCCCCGCCACGTCGGCCATCAGGATCACCAGGACCGCGACATAGAACAGCACCGGCAACTCGAACTGATTGGCGAGGTTGCGCGTGATGCGCGCCACGTCCGGTGGTTCGTCGCGGCCGAGAATGAAGCCGCTGAGCTGGGTTTCGCCGCGTTCGACGGCGGCTTTGCGCGCAACCGTAAGCCAAGCGTAGAGGAACGCGACAAGCGCGGCGTGCGCCAGCAGCGGAAGTAGCAGGGCGGTGTGACGGAGCGGCATGGCGTCTCGTGCTTCCTCGGGGCGAAATCAGGCGGTTGTCTCCTCCGCGCAGACCTTAAGGAAGGCGCGGGCCTTTTGCTTCCAGTCGGCGCGGGACGCCGTTTCGATGCCGGTGCGGGCGATGCGTTCGCGTAGCGCATCGTCCTCGCGAAGCCGTCGCATGGCATCGGCAATTTGTTGTACCGATTTCCCATCGACAACCAATCCGTTCGCGTCATGCGTGACCGCGTCGAGGCTGCCGCCATCGGACCCGGCGATCACAGGCAGCCCGCAGGAATTGGCTTCGAGAAACACCAGACCGAAGCCCTCCGTGTCGCCATTGGCCAATTGGCGGTTGGGCATCACGAACACGTCGCCCAGCCGGTAATGCTCGACCAGATCGCTTTCCGCGACCGCGCCGGCGAACACCACCCGGTCCGCGACGCCAAGCTCCACGGCGAGGCGCCTGAGTTCCGGCTCATACGGGCCGGTGCCGACGATCAGGTAGCGGCTGTCCCGATCGTGACTGCCCGCGTGCCCGGGTTCGAGGCTGGCGAATGCGCGAAGGGCGTTATCGATGCCCTTCTTCTCCAGCAGCCGGCAGACCGAAACGAACACGAAATGTCCGGTAAGTCCGTAAAGAGCTTGAAGCTGTGTGCATTTCGGGGCGGGAGTGAAACGCTGCGTGTCAACGCCGTTCTCCAGCAGTGTCACGCGCGTGGCCGCCGTTGGGCCTATGAGTTCGGAGACGATGCGCTGGGTGAAGCGGCTGACGACGATGATCGCGTCCGCCGCGCGCAGTGCCTGAATGCGGCGGCGGGATTGCTTGTCGTAGCGCTCGACGGTGGTGATCTCCTCGCCATGAACGTAAACAACGACACGGATGCCGGGCAGGAAGCGCAGTAGCCGGACCATCCAGCTGCTGGCGAGCAATTCGCCCACGCAGATCGCGTGGGGCCGGTCCGCATAAATCAATCGCCCCAGCGTCCAGACGATCCGCAAACGGATCAGCATGTCGTGCAATGCGAGGAAGAGCCGGTTGCTGGGTCGCAGCGGGCTGTTGATGATCGTCCGCAGCAGGGCCAGGCGGATGATCGCGTAGGGCGCGCGGCGGTCGTGTTCGCGCCAGCCGATGATCGGCAGCCCGTCGGCATAGTTGATGCGTGGCGCCAGGACGGTGACGCCGCCCCCGGAATGCCGCGCGAGACTGTCATAGACGGCCGCCGAGCCGCCCCGCACCGGCGGGAAGTTGTTGGCCACCAGGAGAACTTGCATGCGCTCCGCGACCACGGCTACCTCGCTCACCACAGACAACGCCGCGCTCATCCCGCCGCGACGCGCAGCAGGGCTGGGATCTCGGCCAGGGCGTGGAACGCGAAGCTCATCCTCGTCGCCATCAGGTCCAGCACCGCCGATAGGCGGTCATAGAACTCATGCAGATCGGCCCTGCTCTGCACATAGGGGTTGCTGCCGACGGCGAGGGAGGAACTGTGGAAACTGAGCGAGACCACGCGCTGTCCGTCGCCGATGAGGTGGCGCAGCAGCCGCGTCATCGCCGGAGCGTCGTTGCCCTCCGGTGAGAGGGTCACCCGCTCGGCGCAGCGCAGCCGGCTGAGCACAGACGGCAGATGGAGCCGTTCCAGCAAACCACGTGACGCGGCGCGATACAGCGGCGAGGCGAGCGAGCCGCCCCAGCCGACGAGGCTGCGGCACAGCGGCATTTCCAGCAGGGCCCGATCCGTGCCGAACCAGAACGGATCGTAGTCGTAGTCGCTGAAATCCGGTCCGCCCTGCGGGCTGAAATCCGTGCGCGGCGCGAGGCTGGTGTCGATGTCGAAACCGTGACGTTCGAGCAGCCCGGCGGTGCGGGGGCCCAGGCCATAGCGTCCGGCGCGGAAGATGCGCGGCGCTTGGCCGAACCGCTCCTGGAACTTCGCCTTCAGCGCCAGGATCTTCCGCTCCTCGCTCTGCGGCGTGAGGCTGCCGGAATAGGATGCGTTGGTGCCGTCGCCCGGGTCGAAGGGCGGGTTCACCCAGGGATGAAGCTGGACGCCGACATCGCAACGGCCGCGCTCCAACTGCCGGCCGAGGATGCACATCACGTCCTCGTCCTCCAGCACCGGATAGGTCAGCAGATAAGTCGGACGCAGGCCGTAGGCGCTGACGATATCGTGCAGTTCCTGCACGTGGCGCATGCACCCGGTGGAGTAGCGCGTGCCATGCACCGGTGTGTCCCAGTCGAAATCCTCCTCGGCGTCGATCGCGAGGCTGCATATGGGCCGCGCCGGCCGTGTAATCACGCCACGGGGATTGGGAAACAGAACCGTCATGCCGCCCCGCCATACTGGGCATCATGCAGCCTGCGATAGGCGCCGCCGGCGGCGATCAGATCGCGGTGGCGGCCCTGCTCGGCCACGCCGCTGGCATCGACGACGACGATGCGGTCCGCGTTCTGGATCGTCGCCAGGCGATGCGCGATGACCAGCGTGGTGCGGCCCTCGGAGAGTTCGGCGAGCGAGCGCTGGATCGCCCGCTCCGTCTCGGTGTCGAGCGCGGAGGTGGCCTCGTCGAGGATCAGGATCGCCGGGTTCTTGAGGAACATCCGCGCGATGGCGAGACGCTGCTTCTGGCCGCCCGAGAGTTTCACGCCACGCTCGCCGATGATGGTGTCCAATCCGTCGGACATGCGGCCGATCGTCTCGCTTAGGCGGGCGCGGCGCGCGGCGTCGATGATCTCCTCCTCGGTGGCGTCCAGCCGGCCATAGGCGATGTTCTCGCGCACTGTCCCGCCGAACAGGAACACGTCCTGCTGCACAATCCCGATCTGTCCGCGCAGGGAAGCCAGCGTCATGTCCCGGATGTCGATGCCGTCGATGGTGATGGCGCCTCCGTCCACCTCGTAGAAGCGCGGCAGCAGCGAACACAGCGTGGTTTTGCCCGCGCCCGAGGGTCCGACGAAGGCCACCGTCTCGCCGGCGCCGATGGTGAGATCCACGTCGCGCAGAACGGGCTTGTCCGGCCCGTAGCCGAAACTGACGCCGCGATACGCGATCTCGCCCCGCAACCCCGTCACGTCCCGCGCGCCCGGCGTATCGATGATATCGGGCTCGGTGGCGAGCAACTCGCGATAGCGCGCGAAGCCGGCGATGCCCTTGGGATAGGTCTCGATCACCGAGTTGATCTTCTCGACCGGACGAAAGAACACGCCGATCAGCAGCAGGAAGCCGACGAAGCCGCCATTGCTCAGTTCGCCATGCAGCACGAACCAGGTGCCGGCCACCATGACGATGATCTGGGTGAGGCGCATGCCCAGATAGCTGAGCGACATCGAGGCCGCCATGATCCGGTAGGCCTGGAGCTTGGTGGCGCGGTAGCGCGCGTTGTCGGCGGCGAACAGGCGGCGCTCATGCGCCTCGTTCGCGAATGCCTGGACCACGCGCATGCCGCCGACATTCTCCTCGATCCGCGCGTTGAAATCGCCGACGCGGCCGAATAGTGCGCGGAACGAATTCGTCATTCGCGCGCCATAGCGGGCCGAGAGCCAGGCGGTGGCGGGAACGATGGCGGTGGTGATCAGCGCGAGTTGAGGATTGACCGAGAACATCAGCACGAAGGCGCCCAGGAACGTCATCACCGCGACGAACAGATCCTCCGGCCCATGATGGGCCACCTCGCCGATCTCCTCCAAATCCTTCGTCAGGCGCGCGACGAGGTGGCCGGTCTTGTGGTTGTCGTAGAAGCGGAAGGACAGTTTCTGGAGATGGTCGAACCCCCGGCGGCGCATCTCGGTCTCGATATTGATCCCGAGCATGTGGCCCCAATAAGTGACGATGGCCATCAGCGCGGTGTTGGTGAGGTAGACCAGCAGCAGCAAGGCGGAGGCGAGCAGGATCAGCCCCCAGTTCTGCCCGGGCAGCAGATCGTCCACGAACCCGCGCACCGCCATCGGAAAGCCGAGTTCCAACGCCCCGGAGATCACCGCACAGGAGAAATCCAGCACGAACAACCGCCAATGCGGCCGGTAATAGGCGAAGAACTGCTTCAGCATCCGGAACTCGTGTCGTGCGGCGTGGGGTGCGCGGGGGTCATGGCGCGCGGTTTGTAGCACGTCGGGCGGGTGAGCGGGACCATGCCGCCTGCAGGGTGGCCGCCGCGGCACCGTGCGAGGGTCAATCGTCTCCAAGTCGCTCTCCACGTCCCACACACCGGCTTCGGCAAGCTGATCCAACATGCGCTTGAAGCCGCGGTGCGGGAGCGGCCTCCCCGTTCGGGGATAAATCTTGGCATATTCGATCGCCGCCACGATCTGTTAGCGGCCAAGCGCGGGATAGTCCTCCATGATTTCCTCAACGGTCTGACCCCGTGCCAGGCCGGCGATCACATGGACGGGCACACCGGCCTCGTTCAACCGAGGTTCTGGCCCGCTTTCATCGACATGCGCCTTGATGGCGGCCAGTTTCGTCAGCCTTTCCGCGATGCGCTGGTCGATCTCGGCGAGCTTGAGCTCCATCACGCCGAGATCGAGCCTGTGCTCCGTCGCATACAACCGACGAACGGCGTCGTAGACATTCTTGCGAGCGGCCGGGGTCAGGTCCTTCTCGATCAAATCGGCGATCGCCAGATAGCGAAGTTCGGGAGCGCCAATCTGGCGAAAACCGGTCTTGCCCCGTCGTTGCAGCTTCGTCTTGATGATGTCCTTTTCGACGGCCCGGTTGATGGCGGTGCTGGGCTGCTCGACGACATAACCCGCCTCGTTGAGTGTCAGACTCAGAGCTTCAGCCATCCTGCTCTTTCAGATAACGCTTCCGAAAATAGACAAGCGTTTATGAACGAGCAAGCTCAGTTTCGTCTACGGGTCGAGGGCACGGCGAACAGATCGGTTACTCGACACCGATCGGCGCCTTTTCGACTCTCTGGCCTTCGAATTCAGCCCGACCCTCACCGATCCGTCGATGGCTGGCGATTCGGCCAGCGGGGCAGCGGGCGTTGGATTGGGAAGGCTTGCGATGCGGCGACACCGTTTCGTGCGCGTGGAGTTCGGCGGCGCGCGGGATGACAATGGGCCACTATGGGTCTGGAGCAAGCGCAATTTGCGTGGCCCGGAATACAGACCTCTATTGACCCAGCTATATTGCGATGATATTGATTAAACATAACAACATAGGCATAGATTGTCATGTCCGCTGGCGCCGCGCAAAAAGCGAAAAAGGGCGAAGCTTCGCCGCCGAGCAAGACCGAGCAAAAGGTAGCGCTTGCGAATCTCGACGCGACGCTGAGAACCCTCAAAGAACAATCCGATCAGATCAACGCCGCGCTAAAGAAACTCGATGATCTGGTCTCCGACCTTGACGCGAGCCATAAGAAATGGCTTGCCGATATCGACAAGATAGAGAAAGGCGTCAAGAAAGCTGGCGACAATGCTGACACGGCCAATACGCTACTCAATGTCGCCGTTGGAATAGCTGGTTTTGCCAAAAATGCTTTTACGGTCGAAAAACTGTTTCAAGACAAAGCAAAGAACATTCCCGGCGCGATCGAGAAACTAAAGAAATTGGAAGATGGGACTCTACCTGCAGTAATGGAACACCTTTTTGGGCCACTTTCGCCGGCTTTCTCGGGCGTGACGACATTGCTTGCCACCTCGAAAAAAAGCGACAGTTCCTTCTGGAGTACCATCGGCACGGCGGCAGATTGGTTTGGCAAAGTCACCAGTCCTTCTGGCTGGGCGAAGTTTTTCACCGGCGTCGATGAAGACCTTATCGAAGCGCGAAGGCAAATTGATGACGAGTTCGGAAAGATGAAAGGCAACATCCTTCGCAGACAAGGCGCTTTGCGCGAAGAGGCAAAGACTTTACGTCAGTATTACTCCGAATTCGAAAAGGCAAGTAAAAAAGCCAAGTAAACGCGGAGGGCGGACGGCGCGGAGACCGCGTGCAAGATCGCGGATTCAAGACGACCGAATCGCTTCGGCGCCCTTCGACCCGATCAAACCCGTTCTATCCATCTTCGCGGCAAGGCGGGGAACAGCAAACTTCCCTGGCCATGAGGTCAGCGGCCAAAGGACGCCGCCCGCGTCGAATACGGCGCAGCGCGAGCCACGTGAACAAGCGAGCGGGGAACGGCTCGAATTCGGG
>Ga0116231_10010967_pt1 | contig 14215 bp, 12 predicted proteins | sample S1TSphgellanicum_2_FD_89695 | JGI IMG/M metagenome (GOLD analysis project Ga0116231, IMG submission 89695) | Host-associated microbial communities from peat moss isolated from Minnesota, USA - S1T2_Fd - Sphagnum magellanicum MG | ecosystem: Host-associated > Plants > Peat moss > Unclassified... | reverse complement strand
GTGCAAACATAAATCTTTATTGAAAGGAAAGTACAACATAATGCTCACAACACAAAACACAACATCAAGAACTCTCCAAGGTTCTTGTCACAAGAAATACACAAACTTGTGTAATGAAAAAAAAAGAAACAAACCATCAACACCAAGGTATTTAACTACAAGACCAAACCACAAATAACCAAACTAAAATAAGTAAAGAAAGTAATACAACCTTGTGAAAGTAACCTAGTTACTTTCCTACTCCAGTAACTAATGAAACTTAATTAGTTGAGCTTGAATTCTCAACAGACTAGCGTGTAGTGCTCTTGGACTTTCTCCCTCTAGTTAAGCAGAAAAAGGTTGTTCTGAATTACATAACCAAGCATAAAAGAAATGGATTGAGCCCAGGTTATCAATCGTACCATGTCCATGAAGAGATTAAATCTTGTGTCACTCAAGCTTTCTATAAATCCAGGTTCTCAAAATCCTTGACATTCCCAACCTGAAATGATGAGGTCCACGGGGCCAAGTAATTCCATTGCTTCTTCTGAATTAATTACATGTCAAAGGGCAAGAAAGTGAAATTGGCCTTCCATGCAGTGGTTGTAAACTATTGTCGAAATTTGGCTATGAGTTCCATCATTCTCAATGCCACCACTTGCCTTGCAATAAAATTAATGTTTATGTAGAAATACCTCCAAACCACCATCCCTGACTATAATAGGGCTTCGAGACCTATACCAATACCACCAAAGAGCTCTAGTAATGTAATCCCCTCCTTAAATAGTGTATAGATGATTAACTAACAAAATATTGGCTTAATTAGTTCACCATGGCTCTCCATGTTCTCAAAACTAAATAGAATTTTGACCAAGGGCTTGCAAGATGCTTTGAACCTCTATAAAACCTTTGGTCCGTGTTCAATGTTCGTAAGAACCACCTTTAAGCTTTCAATAGCTCGAGCGTAAGCTGTCTCCTCTTCATCTCCCTCTATCCATTCATGGCTAACTTGTTAGATGTAGGAAATAATGTGTGCTTCCTTGAACATACAATGGTGAGCCATAGGACTATGGTTCCCATGTAAATCAAAGGATATGTATCCTAGGTGGTGGCCATCAGTCTCCCGATCCACTCGGTAATATGCATGCTCAAACCAATTGTCGATTGTGAAACCTAGTGGAAACAGGGCCTCTTGCCTAATGAACACATTGTAACTGGTGGCATTGGTAACTAAACATCTGACCTATAGGCAAAGCTCTTGATCTATACCTTCATTGAAATTAAATGCAATCAAATCCGAACTCTCCCAAAGTACCTCCTCTAAGTTCCCACCAGCAGTTCGAATTTGTCACATAGATTTTCGTAGTTTGGAGTCGAACATGCCCATCTTCATGGCGAATTGAACTCCAAGAATCACTAGTTGAACACCTGTATCAAGAAGTACCACTTTGGGTGTATGTCCTCCCACCTAGATTACCGACTCAGTATTGTCGACAATGGCAATTGAAGTTCTTTCACTAGACAACACCTTCGAAAATGAATGAGAGACTTTGTGGAGAGAATGGTTATCCACAATGCCTTTGCTGAATAACAAATCCACAAGTGAAATGTTTTTAACTCCCTGCTGATATGTGAATGTAGAATTAGAGGTAAGAAAGCCCATTAGTTTAGTCATGGTAGAATTAGTGACCAAATTACAAACGCCATCTACAACACGTGAGCCAATTCAGTGTCTCTCCAAGGTGTTGGATGGGACCCCTATAACATGTGGATTAGGGATTGGTAAAGGACCTAATGTATTGTTCAGGGTATCCTTTAGTACTATAACTATGTCCCCAGTGCTTAGCTTCAAATCTTAAAAACTAAATAACGGTGTATTCACAAGCTTTTGCGCCACTTCACACATTTGAAATTAGCACTCCATAAACTGATCAGTGAAAAATTGTGTGTTTTCCTAATGTACATGTACTCCTGGGACACAAGAATTTGATGCCCTAGTAACTTATGGTGTAGTAGTCTCCTCCCCCTTTGCCAACAAGGTGTGTTTTTCTTCCATGTTGAAAGGATGAAAATATTGTGGCATGACTACTCAGGCTCCTTTAACCTTGGTAAGGGACTTGAGCCAAATGCGAATCCATCAATCTAAATTACCTGCCTAATGGCAGAAACTTTGGGTGCCACATTAGCCTCTTGTGCCACGAAGTAGGAAGGGTAAAAAGAAATGGCAAATTTTGATGTGAAACTAGAATTGTGTGTAGTGGAAAGAACATACTCCTTAACCATAGAATCGCATGAGAGGCCATAGAATGACCTAGGAGTCCCTCCCATGATCTTGAACCCTATATAGGTTGGGCATGACTAGCTGGTTGGGAAGACTTGCTTTTTAAATTAGCAAGTTGAACCTTCAATGATTTGAGTTCATTTTGCAAAATTTGAACTTGAACGCCATTGGCTTGAAGCACCTCCCTCTTATCAGCATTGTGTTCCTTCTTCTTATCATTCATACTAGAATTACCCTTGGTGGGGAAAGCCGAAGTGGAAGGTTAAGGTGCCTTGGCTTTTGGTCGAGGGGTAGTAGAAGATGCTAACAGATTTTGCCGTGGTAATCGAAACTACTTCCGTTCCGGGAACTTGGCAAAACAAACAGCTTCCTAATGCCCCTCTTTCCCACAATAATCACAAAAGAGATCCTCTGAAGGAATGTTGCACTCACTAGCTTTATGGGCAGGATGGGTGCAGCCAAGTGCACCGCTTTAACCCTTGAAAAAAAATGTGATGATCTAGTTGGCATGGCTGGTGGAAGTTAAGGCCTTGAACGTCATGGAGGCCTCATAGTACTGGCCTCATAGTGTGCATGAGCCAGTTCCACTTTTCAAAAATCTTCTACATATCCAACAAAGTGTACAAGTCTCCAAATTCTGTAAAAACTTGCGCATGGAATGTCGAAATACCTTCCAATGAACAAAGATACCAATGGGCAGCTTCCAAGTCTATGATGCTCTAAGTATCCTCTTTAAACTTGAGAAGCCTCCTGTAGAGCATCTTAAGGGTTTTATCATTTTGTCAAAAAAACGTGGCGAGCTGCAGAATTTTTTTAGAACTTTTAATTAGAAATTCCAGCTCAAGGATTTGAAAGAATTCCCCCTTTGGATCAGCTAAAACTAGTGCATCGATGGTGGGAGGATTGTTTGCGGTAGTAGTAATGAATTATTGAGGAGAAAGGTTTACTGAAGTAGGTGTCAAATCTAAATTATTGGGCACAGTCGCATGATGTGCAATGGCAGTTTGTAGTGCAGCTTGGAAGGTAGTGGTGACAGTTGTGGCATAAGATGGATTGAGGATCTGGGTGACACCCAAAATTCTCGGAAAATGTTATTCATAGACATCCAATGCCTCATAGTACACATAACGGGCCAGTTGTTTGAATGCAAATGCCTAGGTGTAATTAACGCCATACTTGAATTCCAATTCACAAACCATAGTTGAGGAAGTTGCATTGAACTCCTTCAAAGAATTGGTACTTGGCCTTCCGTTAATCTTTTTCAATTCTCCCAAAGGAATTGCTAACCTCCATGGTGTATATGGGTGTAGAGGTAATAGTTTGTAACAAAATATAAAGTGATGGTGTGAAAGTTGGTGCGAGAGTAGGCATACCCCATTAATTAACCCCTCCAAATGGATTCTAATGTACCATTCATGTTATGTAACTTGAACTTAAATTCCTGGTATGAGTTGTACTAGATGACAATGGCATTATAGACGCTTGATGGTACCATCGTGAAGATTGTGAACTCAAACAAATATGTTCAAATGATTCTGTGTTACTTCGTAGCTTATACCTTGGCTCTAGCTGAGCGATAATGCTTTCATCATTTAAGGACATGGTGTTATCCCATGCCCCAAAATTTTGTGGCAATACAAAGCACTAGTTACAAAGTTCTAACACAACCTATGTAATTAAATGTAACCGTAATGGAAAGGATTGGATATGTATGTACATAATACATACGATTTGAAGAATATGGCACATTGATGGGGAGGAACAATGACGGACGGACGTTGATGCATAGACATCAATGGATGAAAAAGGCCAAATGGACGGAACTGGACAAAATTAGACGAACGAAACCAAACAAAACCAAATGGCACCAAACGGACAGAACTAAACGGAACCTAACGGCATCGAACGAACGAAACCAGACAAACGAAACAAGATAGCATTGAACGGACGAAATTAGATGACACCAAATGAACGAAACCAAACGGCACCGAACGGACGAAGCTGGACGACATTGGATGGACAGCACCGAACAAACAAAACCGGACGACATTGGATGGACGACACTGGACGTACAAAATTGGATGGCACCAAATGACACCAAATGGAGGGAACTTGATAACACTGGACGGACGGAACCAGATGGCACCAAATAGCATCGGATGGCATCGAACAAACAGAATCGGACGACACCAAACGGACAAAACTAGACAAACGGACAGAATTGGACAAACGGACAGAATTGGACGAACGGACAAAATCGGATGACACCGGATGGACAAAATCGAACAGCACTGGACGAACAAAATGGGACAAAACCATACGGAAAAAACTTGATGAAACTATGATAGATAGCAACAAATGGTGGCTACAATGGATAGCAACAACGACGAACGACAACAATAACCGACTGCGACAACAACGACAACGAATGACGATGGACGGACGATAACTACAATGGACAACGACAACGACGGACAACAACGAACAACAATAGATGACAACTACAATGGACGACAACAGACGACAACAAATGGCAATGGACAACGGCTGTGCAAATGACAACGTTATAGAATAGTCCGCGTCCACAAGCTCTGCGATGATGGCGTGCAAAAGATTTTTTTTTTTTTTAATTCGATTTTGTGTTTTATTATTATTATTATTATTTTCTTCTTCTTCCAAAGCTGCTACAAAGGTAACTCACTACATGACTACAAGCTCAAAAACGCACAAGAGTGCACAGTCGAGATGCTACCCTCAAAACGCGTGTACAAGGAAAGTAAATGTATGTGGGGTTGTATCACCTAGTGCAAATCTTGTATTACAATCAAAGCTTGTGTGTGTGTGTGTGTGTGTGTACGTGCTCCCAAGACCTAAAATTGTTTGTAAAACAAGCTTTGGAGCTGCTCGCTCCTTCCTCCATTGGAAACTTTGGAACTCAAAACTTCATAACTTGTAGTTTGTTTCCGATGTCCCTTTTCCCTCGCTTACATTATTACTAGTTATGGTTGTTGTTGTTCCTATTGTAACTATAGTACAAGAGTAGAAAAAGAAGAAGAAGTAGCAGCAATTCAATAACACAAGAAACCAACAAGCAAAAGAAACCCAAGAAACTCAAAGCCAAAAAAAATATGTTGCTTTCAACATTAAACGACAAAGAAGAGTTTTTCTAAAATTAAATTGAAAAGAAAGAAATAAAACGTAGTGTATGTAAACGGTGGTCATGTAGTATCCACCTTGAACATCTAGAAATCTAGTTTGACTATGGAGGAAACTGTCCTTGACAAAGAAATTATATAAAAACTAACAAGAGAAGGGAAAAGGCTTGGCTTTATATATAGCCATCAACAAAGCTGAAACACTAAACAAATCATAACCCTAAAACACTTAATAGCATACAATAACCTAAGAACATACATTAACCTTATAATCATGATTGACATGCCCGTAACCGACCGTCATGTATGAAACCATGCATACGGGCATGACACCAGTAGTGTTCATGTATATGCTAAAGACAAGTAATTTAATAACAATCTTCACAACATTTTGAATTGATACTAACTACATAAGTGTGCACAATTTGTGCAACCCTATGGTGCACAAATGCAGATCCGATTTTTGCAAGCACCTATGGAGATGAGATGTTCTCAAGCACATTGTTTAATGGTGATGTAAATGTCAAGTTACTAACTTGGTAACGGAAAGTTGCATTCAAATATTTGATGGCCATATTGAAGAACCTCTAGTAAAATGTCTTTAGTGTAGTAATGTCGTTTGATTAGCATTAACTTCAGCGATATTGTAATCACATCAAGTATTACAATAATTCCAATAACTTCATTAAAAAGTGTCATCACTAGGGGCTTATTATTATAATCATTATTATTATTTATTTTAGTTAAGTATTTTAGCATCAATTTTATGAGGTAGGTGGATGGCAATTGTGGAGAAGAAGACTTAGCTGAATTTGACTACAGGTTAGACAGAAAATTAGAATTTTTTTGGAAACCCCACACTATACATTGCCGACATGGAAGAATTTATGGTCTCAATATGGTGATTTCAACTTGTTTTCCCTCAAAATATAGACACTTTTGACTATTTTTCCCCCAAAAGAATCCTTTGCACAAGTCACAACCCCTCTTTTGAAGACACCAAAATGATGAAATTTTGCTACCCAACAAAAAAAAAAAACCTGGTCATCACATTGACTATAACAATTACACAAAGTAACTACACATCACAATTAGACCAGCTCAAACCCTAAATAAATTATTAAAAGCTTGTGATTAGTGATTAGCTATACAGCTGAAACCCTAATGAAAAATAGAACTTGTGCAATTAAATACATGATGCCAACACCTTGTCAAGTGTTGCCTCCTTGGGATGTAGCCTACTTGGTGCAATGTTGACAAGCAGCAATGTTTTGGTGTTCTATTTGACACGATAGCTGGAGAGTTACTTTCTTGGGGGTGTACTTGAAGCCCATATTAAATGCAACCTTGTCCTCATGTTATACAAGATGGCTAGTTATGTACACAATATGGGGTGTTCACATATTTGGGTGTACTTGGTATCATATGAAATATAATAAATAAAGGAAAAACACAGAGCCAGTGTTTAACTTCCTTCCGGCCACACTGAACCAGCACCCACCAGCGCACCATCCACTGGATGCCCGTTATTACTCAGTTCTGGATGAACCTCAACTGAGTTAATATTTGGTTCCACCTCAGTAACCTATTCTGTAACAAATAGGTCTCATATATTGGCAGATAGGTAAGAAAATAGGTAATTACTAGGTAAGTGGATGGCTTATATATTAGTTAAGGGTTTTTTTTCACTACCTACCTACTAACAACCTGCTTGTGGGTTGTTAGTACGTAGGTAGGCAAAAACAAAAGCAACTGAGTGAACAACCATGGTTAGCTAGGGAACTGGAACCCAACAGAAAAGTGTTTCCTGACTACTTATCATTCATCCTTCATGGTGCACTGGTGGGTGCTGGTTCATTGTGGTCCCTCCTTTTCCATGTTACACCTAACATGCTACCCAATGGCCTAACACATGTTGAGTGTGAACCCCCAATACTTACCTAACATGGTACCCACAACCTAACACATTTTGGGTAGACCCCACACTTAATAAAGCCAACCAAGTACTCAAACCATTTATATACCTCAAGGATCTTGTTAAAAATAAGTCTCCTCTTTTAAGAACATGCATTAGCATTCACATTTTTGTCTCATGTACATGAATAGGTGCCAAGCATTTAAGGTGAGAGGCATATTACCTCTACAACACACCATAAGGCCTAAAATGGTGGGCATTAGCATATTCCTTTACCCTCTATGTTTTGAAAATGCTAGATGAGTAGGTCTTTTCTGAGAGGCCCTAGTGTGCTAGAGGAGGGATGAAATTATGGAGGCAATCCCAAGACCTCTGCCATCAAACACAATGGGGCTGCTGGTTCATCTAGTCATAGCCAACACAATAGTAAAGATGTAGATTTATATAATGAAAATACATCCACTTAAACCATTCATGACAAATGAGGTTTTTTCTTTTAAACCTTTCCACCAGTTCATCCAACCTCACAAAGTAGCTTTCATATTGATAAATACATGGTCAAAAATAAATTGATTAATATATCACCTGAATTGTGTGATTATGTGGGTAATGCAGAATAATGCATAATCCCACTAAAGGCAAATCTGCAATTTTCAATGAACAATTGTGTTTACAAAGACCCATCCAAGTTTGGCATGCGTTCAGTTCCATAGTCTCTTTGTCATAAGTCAAGGATATCACACAAGCATGCATCATTTCATAGCGCTTCTGAAACCCAAACTGAATTGAAGAGGATGAATGAGTACAATACAATCACAACCTTATGAGACAAGCACAAAGTATCAGACTATTTACCTTATCAAAGTCATATTTGAATGACTAAATGACTTCAAGTAGCCATTTAGCTTCCATGACTCCCACTGACTTCAGCATCTCCTGTACCTGGGTATAAATAAGTCTATAATCAGTCAGACAAAAATTTCAAACAAAGAACTATTTGAAAATCTGACACAGAGTTACTGTTGCATAACATGCCAAGATTCACATTATCTTCACTCCTGCCCTCGAAAGCCATTCTGGAACCAAATTGAACCAGCTGCTCACAGAGAGGATTGGAGTGGCTTGAAGCATGAAAAAACACAACAAGGCCCATAAAAAACCAGTCATAGCAGTAATGCAAGCAATATAACATATGATCAGATATGAAGAATTCGTTATGGTTATCATACCAAGTAACTTGTGATTGCATTGATCTCACGCAAGGCAGGTATGTTCTGTCATCACTGCCATAATCGAAATGCCCACCAAAAAGTGCAGCTGAGTGTACAATATTATGTGCCCCACTCTCCTGTACTACCATCTGAAAAGCAGGTTTGGTCAAGAGCAACTCTAGGAAAAAATGTTTAACCCCTTTTCTGGAATGCAGTATTCTACTGTGGTGACATGCAAGCAATCTCATAGGAAAAAAACACACAATTGTAAGTGTTCATAGGTAATGGAAACCAAGAAACCTGCCTGAGACTTCAAACTACTGGATGATGGTGTGCCCTGCAAGGAAAAGGTGCCTTTTCAAAGTTACAACCACATGGCGGCTGCAAAGTCCTCATATAGTGCACAAGCTCTTGTACTTCTCAAAAGCCTGTTAAGAAATGCTTCATGATTCTGAAAGAATCCGTATTTCCTGTGAATACCTCAAAAATGCCAGCATCTATATCCCCCCAGCAGTTCTAGGTGGAAAATTTGAGGAGCTAAATTGGAACTGCTATGAGTTAAACATTCCCATGCAAGTCATGACAGCCCATCGTTCTCATGTACTTTCCAAATCCCAGGTGGAATCCCATGTGTAAGGTGGTAGATTATCTTAACAAACACCATTCGCATGCACAATTGAAACCTGGAACAAAGATAATAATGCAATCCAACCAAGTGTTGTGCAACACAACTGACATGTATTACATTTGAATGGACCCCCAAGTGTCACAATCAGAAAAGTGACCAGCAACATCCTTGACAGAAAGAAACACGATGGATCATTAACACAGACCCATAATAGGTGAAATGATCATGCTATTGGTTAATATGAGAGCATGAACAGAGTGTCTTATTATGACCTTATTATGACCTCAGCGAAATATGACGATTTAACTACATTTCAACAAAATTTTGTTGTGACTCATAGTCAGCTCTATAATAAAGAAATAAATGCCTAGCTCAGATGAAAATAACAGGCAATTCACATTGTGTTGATCTATATTGCTCCTCTTGACCACCAGCTGCAGCTGAACATGTTTGTCTCTTCCATCAAGCTTGAAACACAAGTTAATCAGACAGCTGCAGTGGGTTGCTTATTGGCAAAAGAAATGCCCTTCTCAATGCTGGCTTTCAACTCAGGCTTCAGTGCTTCCAACGCCTTCTGCTCATACTCTGTCAAACCTGCCAAGTCCCCACTGACTACAGCCTCAAGCCCTTTCTTTCCCAGCTTCACACGTGTGGCAAAAAATGGCAGGTCGGTCACCTGGCCAGCACACTCAAATCAATTCAGAACTGCTTTGTCAATCCACATTCAGCCCAGGGGAAATGATACAAGCATCATGACATGTAAAACTAAATACAATTCTCAGATCAAGCCTAACCCACAAACAGAAAGGATAGGCTACCTCAGATTGCACATAGGCACACTCATACACATCAGGATCACCATCCAGGGCACGCATGCAAGACTCTGCAAATCTTGCAGCAGCATATGCCTGCAATGGAAGCAAATCCAAACCAGACATTAGCCGTGAAAATCCTGCAATGTCAAATTTGTCTCCTATTATATTACAGCTGGTATCAGAGGTAATTGTTCAACTTCAGTCTCAATTCCTTCCAGTTCGATCTCACACAACTGCAAGGGAAAGTACTGAAACATCCAACTAGCAATACTCAAATATGCAGGACTTTTCTCAAGAGACTATCTTCACCAGAATCACTGCAGGTCCCTTTCACAGCTATCAGATACCAAAAATTTGGAAAGCACTTACCATGGAAAGAGTTGCAGAACCTGCACCTGCTTTTGCCTGCACCAAAAATCAAAGACTTGTTTAAAGTCACCTCCCAAATTGAGTCAAAACCTACCTCAACAATGTTTGATCAGACTGCAGTTGTTAATTCTAGGAGCCCAAGCAGAGGACAATTTCAAGAACAAACCTCCACAACTTCTGTCCCAGCATTTTGAATGCGGACTGTAAGTTCTTCAACTTCCTCTGGTGTGAACTCCACAGTTGGCCTGGTCTTTGAGAGCAATGGCAATATAGTGATGCCAGCATGTCCTCCAATCACAGGAACATCGACATCAATAAGTCTTAAATTCTTCTTCTCTGCCACAAATGTATTGGCACGCACCACATCCAGTGTGGTTACTCCAAAGAGTTTGCTCGGATCATACACACCTTTTGCCTTCAATACTTCAGCAGCAATGGGCACAGTTGAGTTGACTGGGTTACTGATGATGGTGATCATTGCCTGCAGACACACACTCACAATCAGTTGGCTAGATGTCATCACCATACCAGCTCATTATTGTATCTCTCAATGGCAGCATGATGGAAGAATACAAAAAGTGTCATCTTGGAGGTGGAGTGTCTCCAAACTCACACCCATCATGGAGCTGCACAACATCTCACTGTCACATGAACTACAACAGTTACTGACATTAGGACCTCCAACAAACATAGATCTACAATTGATAGATATCCTATGACTGGCGGACTCACCTTTGTTCATGAGCATAGCGGCAAAACTAGAGACAGAGTCACAATGGCACTTACATTGGGGCAATTATCTGCAACAGCCTCTACTAGACTCCTCACAATGCCAGCATTGATGTTGAACAGATCATCACGTGTCATGCCAGGCTTGCGTGGCACTCCAGCTGGAATGACCACAACATCCACACCTTTTAAAGCTGCTGCAAGCTCATCAGCTCCAGTAAATGCTGCCACCTGTTAACAAACAGGTAGTACAGGTCACCTGGGTTTTAGTTCTTACTTATCTGTTTCAGCTGAAGAACTGCGAGAACCTCAAAAAAGACAACTTCAAACTTCAGAGATCTCCAGACATTGGATGAGGCAAGAGACTCCGTATAGTAGAATGAGGAAAAAGCTACTTCCCCTAATAAGTGTGGTAATGTCTTTTTTAAGCTTCAGCTGACAGAACCACTTTGTGGAAAGGTACACGCTACACACCTTGGCAGGAGTGTTGCAGTGGCTGAGATCAGCAACAACACCCTTGACGTTGGCGATATCGTACAAGTTCAGATCAGAAACCAGGGGTGACATTTTGATAAGTAGGGAGAGTGGTTGACCAATTCCTCCAGCAGCTCCAAGAACTGCCACTTTGTAAGCAGCAGCCCGGGCTTGACCAGGAGCAACTACTGTCTCCAAATCTCTCACAACCACAGCATGTCTTTGGAACAAGGACAGTGAATGTCCCCTGAATAGTGAGTAAGAGGATGCAGATGCTCCGACACTTTTCAGGCCACAGAATGAGTTCAAAGACAAGCTCTGTGAACACTTGGCAGAAAGGAACACCTGAGCAGTCCTGTGGAATGACAGAGCAAGATGAGACATGTATTCCGCAAACAAGCCCTCCAATTGCAGCTGCATGTCATGGTCATCTATTGCAGCATCTAATGAGAACAAATGGATCCATACAAGGACAAGGAAATCCCCCAAAAATATCCTTGAAAATTCCAAATCTAATCACAGAATGTTTCGCTTCTGGAACTTGCAAAAACGACTGCCAGCCTCTCGGATTCCCAAATCACATTCAGGGATCATATAATCCATGCTCTTCTCAATTTCTGCTTCACGATTTAGAACCAATAAAGAAGAAGGAGCGTATGAAGGACAAGCTTCTGTGGGTAGGTACACCTCAATGGCCAAGTGATACACATAGGGTTAGCACTTTGCACTTCTTTATAGGAGCCGAAGAACTCCTCATCGTCGCCCCGACGTGGTTACTTCATTCTCCTCCCCGGAAACAATTCTGAACTCATAACAACTTCGCGACGCCCAAAACCCTCGGGCCTTCAACGGGCAAGGCAACAGAGCGAGAGAGAGCGAGATAACCACACAGAAGAAGAATTTGATGAAGAAGACAAAGAGAAAAGCGGGACGAGACCGACCTGGACGACCGAACATGTGCCGTGCCGACCTCGACATGCTCTCCGCTGAAGCACGAGACCTTGTGCAACGCCAAGCTGGTGGCCGCCATTAGCTCCAATAAAACCAAAAGCCGAAGAAAATTGCTTCTGTTTTTCTTTCGTGGTTTCTTTTCTTCTTCTCCTGTCACTGAGGAAATGCCCTCAAAAACAGGAGGAAAGAGAGGCTCTCAGACAGAGACAAGGTGGCAACAAAAGTGCGCCAGGCAGTACGCCGGAAGGAAAGAGGCAGAGGAGGAGAACCAGGACGCTCACGGAAGCAGCTCAGGAAGCGCCAATCACGTACTCCAAAACCCTAACCCTAATCAGGCAGGTAGGTACCAGATGTCTCCGAAGAGACCTAACCTAGTAGAAGGTGGGTACCTACTTATTAGCTACCTACTTGAATCTCATTGACCCACCAATCAGCCTGATTGTGAGAAGCGCCAAGGGACTTTTCCGTATGGGCTTGAAATGTCATCCAACATTCTATGCCGGAATGCCATGGGACCTTTGTGTATCGTTTTGAAATGCCATACAACATTCCATATCGGAATACCCCGCAGACCTTTCTGTAGTGCCAGCGGACATTCCACGCCGGAATGGCATATTCTCAGACCCCTATTCTCTCTCTTCACCCTGTCCGGTAGGGCATGGAATATTCCATAACCTAAGGTCAAATACCCCCCAGTATGCAACATTCCATTACCCTGCAATGTACGGAATATTCCAATACCCAATATCAGGTATCTTATTATCCTTGGCCATGTGAATATTCTCGTGGCCAAGGACAAGAGATCCTGGGGATCTTTTGAATATTCCTTAAGGGAAGGGAGGCTTCTTAAGCCTGGGCTTTTTCGAATATTTTTCCTAACCATAGGTAATGCACCCTTGGTTAGGAAGAATATGAGGAATATTCAGAACCCCCTTGGTTGGGGAGGGGGGGGTGGGTTAGATGAAACCCAGGCTTTTTCTGAATATTCATCCTAGTCCTCCTAACCAAGGATACATTCCCTATGGTTATGAGGAATATTCCAATAAAGCTCGGCCAAGAAACCTTTGTCATTTGAGTCTCATGTCCGTTGGTTTTGGAATATTCCATACCATGGTTGATTTAGCCATGTCTTGATGAGTAGGGTAACACCTCAAGAGCCCCCAAGGTATTGAAATAAGCCCATGTCCAAGGCTGGCAGAATCAAGGGGGTGCTTATTTAAGGGAACCTTGGGCGATACTCGACATAAAACATTGGTAGAATTTTACTTTTATTTGTAAAGACCTCACAAGTTTTTATTGAAAACTAAAATGGGTGGGCTTTAATCAACATAATTTCCCTTCGCATTGCTTCCTTGGGTGAGAGAAATTATGCTTCTTGACCAAGAATTAAACTTTTAATCTGTGGGGGCCCTTCTCATCCGCAAAACCCTTGGAGCAAGGTTGAGCGGAAATTTGAGACCGGCCTTCAACTCCAGGCTTGCCGCACAGTTCATTTATTTCCACACAACCCCACTCCTTTGGCTTCACTGCGACACTTCATTTGTTTTCTTGTGACACCAAGAATTAGTTTCAGGGCAAATTTTCATTATTATTTTTTTAATATTTCAACATTTTTTTACAAAAGGATAACTTAGTTTTTTTGGAGGTTTTTTTTTTTTTTTTTTTTTTTTTTTTTTTTTTTTATTTTATTTTTTTTTTTTTTTTTATT
>Ga0116231_10010966_pt1 | contig 14217 bp, 13 predicted proteins | sample S1TSphgellanicum_2_FD_89695 | JGI IMG/M metagenome (GOLD analysis project Ga0116231, IMG submission 89695) | Host-associated microbial communities from peat moss isolated from Minnesota, USA - S1T2_Fd - Sphagnum magellanicum MG | ecosystem: Host-associated > Plants > Peat moss > Unclassified... | reverse complement strand
GGACCGCCATCGAAAAGGGGGGCAGAGGTAACAATTTGTTGCAGGTGCGAGCAACTTTCGTGATAGGTGGGCGGGCCGTCGCTCGGTTTGCTGAAAACAAACACACCTGGAGCGCTATGCGATTCTTTGTTCTCGGATTGCGCTTTAACCGGCGCCGGCAGATTTGCGCGGACGACCGCCTTTGGCTCCGTTGGCGCGCGCGGCGGCGGCTTTGGCGGGCGATCGTGCCTGGCCGGCATGGCGCGCCATATAAGAACGGGTGCCGAACAGCCCGGCAAGCAGTCCGGGGATCGACACGTCCACGTCCAGGCTTTCCCAATGCAGGCCATAGCCGGCGCCGAGAATTTCGAACGCGGCGATCTGCTCGTCGCTGGCCTGGTCCAGCCCTTGCACCAGATGCGCCGGGAAGGTGAACGAGCAGCCGTTGGTCAACGCGACGACGATTGCGCCGCGGCGACGATCAAAGCGCGCGCTGGCGGCGCGGGGCTCGGTTTGCGCGGCGATGCGGCCGCGTTCCTGCGCGGCGGCAAACCCGGCCTCGGTCAGATCAACCATGGATTTCGCTCCATCGTGACAGCAGATAATGCTGTTGTTCGATCACAATTTGCATGGCGTGGCGCACATCGCCGCGCTTCATGCCTTCGATGGTCACAATCTCCGGCGCGCCATCGACGCCCACCAGATTGATCTTGGCGTGGCCGTCTCCAAACACATGCACATGCGCCGGCTCGTGATCGTCCAGGTAAATAACCACCCGCAAGCCAGCCGAACGGAGGACAGTGACCAATATGAGCAGTAACCCATCCAGCTAGGTTTGGCAATCGTCATCTTGCATCCTGCCATGGCACCTTGGACCAGTGCCGGGGATCAGTTCTATAGCAAAACAACTTTTTGCCACATGAGCAACTGCCTTAATCCCATCTGAACAGCACCAACCCCGTCAAAATCCCTCCCCCCAAGGCAACCCCGCGTTAATCGCCGCAAGCTACGCTGCCCCGGAAAGCCGAGGCCATGCCGTCAAGAAGATACATTTTCACCCCGCCGCGCCTGCCAATCTTCCGGTGGCTCGTCGATCCAGGGAACGATGTGCCGGATGAAATCAGAAACGTCCTGCTGGGCGAAATCTTCGCCTCGCCCAATGCCGTCATCGCCGGCCTCGTCAATGGCCTGATCCTCAATACGGTCGCCCTGTGCCTGCACACAGGCATCATCTTCGCCATCTTCATGGCGCTCGACGTTCTGCTCGTCGCCACGCGCCTCATCGTCGTGCGCCTGGCCATGAAAGCAGCCACCAGTTCCCGTCCCGCGCCCACCGATCTGTATCTCTTCACCGCCATATGCTGGAGCGCGCTGCAGGGTGCGATGGCCTGCAGCGCCCTGCACAGTTGCGCAGGGCAGCTGCAGATTCTGGGTGCCACCACCGCCATGGCGCTGGTCGGCCCGATCTGCGCCCGCAATTACGCGGCGCCACGATACGCCTTACTGCTCGTGGCCCTCACCGACCTGCCCTTCGTCGGCGGCGCCGCACTCACGCAAGACCGCTGGTTGCTGATCCTGCTGGCCGAAACACCGCTTTTCCTGCTCGGCGTGATCGCGGTGGTCCGCCGCTTCCAACTCATGGCCATCCGCGCGCTCAAAGCCGAACTGGATGGCACCAATCGGGCCCGCCACGATTCCCTCACCGGCCTGCTGAACCGCCGCGGCCTGCTGGAAGCGCTGGAGGCTGATTTTGCCGCCAGCCAACGCTTCATCATGTTCTATCTCGATCTCGACGGCTTCAAGCCGATCAACGATACATTCGGCCATCACGCCGGCGACGCGATCCTCGGCGCCGTCGCCGCTCGCCTGCGCGCCGCTGTCCGCAGCACCGATATCGTCGCCCGCCTCGGCGGCGACGAATTCGTCATCGTCGTCCCCGACATGCCCCCCGAACACGGCGCCGCCCTCGCCGAAAGCGTCATCCGCCGCATCACCGACGAGCCCTACCTGCTCGATAACATGCGCCCGCTGCGTATCGGCGTCAGCATAGGTTTCGCCTGCGTCCCGGAAGATGCCTCGGCCGGCGACGACCTTCACCGAAAGGCCGACGCAGCGCTCTACGAAGCCAAGGCCGCCGGCAAAGGCACCCACCGCCGCTACAGCCCGCTCTCCACGCCGCGGCCCCATCACCCACTCCAGCCCAGCCGGTTGCCCCCTCCGTCAAAAAAGACGCAGGATGAAACATGAATTCTGCCCCGCATGGAAGTGGACAAAGCGTGTTCTTTTCTGAAGAAAAGAACCAAAAGACTTTTGCTTCCTAGCCCCTCCCGCGATCGAGGCCCCAGCGCTTAAGGATTGGGCCTCGATCGTTCCGCGAGCGCAGAAATCAAAAGTCTTTTGCTTCTTTTCTTCAGAAAAGAAGAATCCTTCCTTTAACACCTCACGCCATGATCACGTTCAGCCCCGCCTGCTCGAGCAGGCGAAGTGCTGGCCCGCTGGCGCCGCTATCGGTGACAAGAAGTTCGGCGTCGGCGATGTTCATGATCTTTGCGGTGGCGACATGGCCAATCTTGCCGTGGTCGGCGAGGAAGATCACGCGCGAGGAGGCGGCGGCGATGGCGTGTTTCACCTCCGCCTCATCCCAGCTTTGGGTGGTGAAACCTTTATCCGCGTCGATGCCGGAGCAGGCGACGAAGGCGACATCCGCGTTGATCTGGCGCAGCAGCGTGGTGGCGAAAGGCGGGATGAGGCAGCGCTGCGGCTTGGCGACGGTGCCGCCGGTGATCACGGTTTTCACGCCCATGTGGTTTTCGAGCGCGAGTGCCACGTCCAGCGCCGGGGTAACGACGGCCACATCCTGCAGCGAGGTGGGCAGGGCGCGGGCGAGGGCCAGGGTGGTGCTGCCGGCATCGATGATGATCGTTTCGCCATCGCGCACCAGCGTGGCGGCGAGTTCGCCGATGCGCTGTTTTTCCGCCTCGAAGGCGTTGTGCAGCGGGTGCTGCGATCGCTGGAAGCGGGCGGGGCGCACCGCGATGGCGCCGCCGCGCAGCCGGCGCAGCACCTGCTGGCGTTCCAGCTCATCGAGGTCGTGCCGGACAGTGACGACGGAGACGCCGAGCGCTTCGGCGAGTGCCGCGACGCTGACCTTGCCCTGCGTACTGAGCAGAGTGGTGATTTCCTTTTGCCGGCTGAGGGCGCCGAAGGCAGTCATTCGTCGACCTCGGGGAATGCGGTGGGGGGAGTTTCGTTTTCTATCGCAATTCCGCCTTCGGGAAGTCAAAGAAAAAGTTTCTGTGGGTCATCGCCATGGGGCGCAGTGCCGAAGGTGGCACTCAACCCCACAAAACGCTTCCTTTAACCAAAATTTCGAAAAATTTTCTTGCGCCTAGAAGCGGCGCGCAGCAGTTTCGGGCGCGGTTTTGCTTGCCCAAGGAAAGCGCGTGAGTCGGCTGCCAACCCCTTTGCTCGCGGCTGATTCGCCGCTGGACACGCCAGCGCGCAAGCTGGTGCAGGCTTTGTTCGAGGCCGAGCAGCAATTGATGGCGTCCCTGCCGACCGACGATCCGCGTGATCCGAAACGGCTGCGGCGCGTGCAACTGACGCATCCGGAAATGTTCGGCCAGCCGGCGGCGATCCGTGAGAGCCTCGCGCGGGAGGCGGAACCGATCGGGGCTGTTGCCGCAGCGATCTCGGCGATGAAGTTGCGGCGGGCGTTTCTAACGGGGTGTGGTGACAGCCTCGCGGTGATGATCGCGGCGCGGCTGCTGCTGGAAGAGATGCTGGGCGTGCCGTGCGAGCCGATCCAGGCGCTCGATCTGGCCTATTATTATCATGGATGTCTTGGGCCGGACACGCTGGTGGTGGGGCTGAGCTCGAGCGGAACAACGACACGAACGGTGGAAGCGATGCTGGTTGCGCGGGCGCGCGGGGCCATCACGCTGGCGCTGAGCAACACCGCGGGATCGCCGCTGATGCAGTTGGCGACGCATGGTTTGCTGATCCATGCCAGGCGCCAGGGCTGGCCGACGCAATCGAGCACGGCGGCCCTGGCGGTGCTGTGCGACATGGCGGTGCGGGCCGGGGTACTGCGCGGTGTGGCGCGGGCCGGGTATTTGTTGGGTGAATTGGCGCTTGTGCCCGATGTGATGGAGCGGGTTTTGGAGGCGTGCGAGAGCCAGGTCGCGGCGCTGGCGGAGGAGACGGCGGCGCGGCCGATCTACCTGTATGCCGGCGGTGGGCCTGCTTATGCCGCGGCGTTGTTCGGGGCGACCAAGATGAAGGAATGCTCGCCCGATCATGCGATGGCGATCCCGCTGGAGGAATTCCATCATTACAATTCGCAGAAGGCGGGCGATCCGCTGTTTGTTCTGGCGCCGGCGGGCCCCAGCGTGCAGCGCGCGCGCGATACGGCGGAGGAAGGGCGGCGCTGGGGCGGCCGTATCTTCGCCGTGGTGAATGGCGGGGAGACGGCGCTGGATCATTGCAGCGACAGTATTGTGCGCCTGCCCGAATTGCCGGAGGTGTTTTCGGTTTTCAGTTTCGTTCTGCCCGTGCAATTGTTTGCCTATCACGCGGCGCTGGCCAAATTCCGCCGGGCGGGGGCGGATGTCGGCGCCTGATGCGGCGGCGCCGCCTCTGATCTGCTGCGGCAATCTGACGCTGGATGACGTTGTGTTGCCGGACGGCACAAGGGAGCCAATGTCGGTGGGTGGCGATGCGCTGTATGGGGTGCTGGCCGCGCGTTTGGTGCTGGAAGATGCCGAGATGCTGGCGCCCGTGGGCCGCGATCTGCCGGGTGAGATTTGGGGCATGATCGATGCGGCCGGGCTTTCCCGTGAGGGCCTGCCGGCGCGGGATTGCCCCACGATCCGTACGCGCTTCGTGTATGAGACGGCAGATCGGCGCTATGTGACATTGCAGTCCAGCGAAGCGGATTTCGACATTCTGTCACCGCGGGGCGGCGATGTGCCGGCCCGCTTTTGGGGTGCGCGGGCTTTCATGGTGCTGGCGATGACGCTGGCGGCGCAATGTGATCTGGTGCGGGATATCCGTGCCAGGACCGGGGCGCTGATCGCGCTGGATGTGCAGGAGGAGTATTGCGACGGCAACGAAGCGGCCATCCTGGATCTTGTGTCGCAGGTGGATGTGTTCATGCCGAGTGCCGATGAGGTAAGGCGGCTGATCGGGGCGCGTGATCCGGCGGAAGCCGCGCGGTATTTTGCGTCGCTTGGGCCGAGGGTTGTGGTGATCAAGCTGGGTGCGGATGGCTGCCTGGTGCATGATGCCGCTTCCGGGGAGGTTTTCAGGGCCGGGTGTGCCCCGGGGGCGGTGGTGGATACGACAGGTGCGGGGGATGCGCTCTGTTCGGCTTTTGTGGCTTGCATGCTGGTGGCGCCTGGGGATTTACGGCGGGCGGCTTTGGTGGGTGGCAAGGCGGCGGCCTTGGCTATTGGGGGGTTTGGGGTGCGGCCGCTGTTTGAGGCGGTACGGGAAAGAAAGACCCTTCTTTTCTGAAGAAAAGAAGCAAAAGACTTTTGTTTCTGGTGGTGGCTGAACGATTTGGGCCGTGGCCTCGTTCGTGGGAGCGGCGGAAGATTTAAAAGTCTTTTGCTTCTTTTCTTCAGAAAAGAAGACCCTTTTCACTTTGACGCTGGGCGGGGGAGCCATAGGGCGGCGATGGCGGCGGCAGCCAGGCAGAGGGCAAAGAGAGTGAAGGGGAGGGCGATGCCGTAGCCGGCCGAGACGCTGAACCCCACCACATATGTCGCGGCGAACCCCGCCGTGTTGGCAACCGAACCGGCCAGGGCCAGGCCCGCCGCGGCGGCGGGGCCTGATAGGAAGCTTGTGGGCACCGCCCATAAAGGCGGAATGGCCCCGAGTATGGCCGCATTGGCCGCCGATAAAAGCAGAAGCTGCGCCGCCAGCCCCGCATCGGACGTGACGGCAACGGCCAGCAGGGCCGCGCCCAAAAACATCGGGATGGCGATATGCCAGCGCCGTTCCTGCTGCGCGTCGGAATGTGCGCCGATGGCAAACATCGAGATTGCCGCGGCGATCTGAGGCAACGCGCTCAACAGGCCCACGGTGATGGGATCGCTCACGTGATGCGAGCGGATGATGCTCGGCAGCCAGAAAGCGATGGCATAAAGGCCCAGCAGGATGGCCGCGTCGATCAGGCCGATGAGCCAGATGCGGCGATCGGCGAGGCTGTCGCGAACCGCGTGCGTCGTGCCGGCGCGCGCTTCGGCCGCGAGCAGGCGCGCAACCCAGGCGCGCTCCGCCGCCGAGAGGAACCGCGCATCAAGCGGGCCTGCGGGAAGACAAGCCAGAATCAGCGCGCCCAACATAATGGGCGGCAACGCTTCCAGGGCGAACAGCCAGCGCCAGCCCTCGATTCCCCAAAGACCGGCGCATTTGCCGAGGATCAGACCGGAGAGCGGTGCGTCGATGATGCTGGCGCTGGGGATGCTCAGCATGAACAAGGCCACGATGCGGCTGCGATATTTTTCAGGAAACCACAGGGAAAGATAAAACAGAACGCCGGGCATGAAGCCGGCCTCCGCGCATCCGAGCAGGAAACGCAGCGAGTCGAACGCCGCGGTTGAGGAAATGGTGGCGATCAGCGCGGTGACGATCCCCCAAGTGATCATGATGCGCGCGAGCCAGATGCGCGCGCCGATGCGTGCCAGGATTAGGTTGCTCGGTATCTCGAGCAGGATATAGCCGATGAAAAAAAGGCCGCCGCCCAAGCCGAAACTTGCCTCGCTCCAATGCAAATGCGCCAGCATGGGCGCCTTGGCGAAGGCGATGTTCACCCTGTCGATATACGCGGCAAGAAACGAAAGGGCGAGCAGCGGCACAATGCGCCAGGCGATTTTCCGCCAGGTGGCGTTCGTGTTCTGCGGGGTTGCGAGTGAAGCGGCTGATGGCCCCATGCCGGGCAAGGCGGATATGTCGGCCATGAGGTGGCGTCCGGGCGGATGGGTTAATATGTGTGCGAATGATGCCCGTGGGTGCCCGCGCCGGCAAGAGGGGCGGCTGGGGCGGTATCACTTGCCATGGTCGCCTCGTCTGTCGAAGATAAGAACCGCAAGCCCGTATTGCATGTAGGAGGCACGGCTTGGCCGTGATCGCGGCACAATGGCCAGTCTGAGCGTAATGTCGATCGCCGAACTGAAAGCTGCCTATGCAAGCGGCACGCTCACGCCGCGCCAGATGCTCCGCGACGTGTTCGCCCGAATCGCCGCCTGGGATGATCCCGCAGTGTGGATCAGCAGGTTTACCGAGGAAGCGCTGGTTGCGCGGGCCGATGCGCTGCAAGCGACCCCTGCGGCGCGCGATCTGCCGCTATATGGCATTCCGTTTGCGGTGAAGGACAATATCGACGTTTTGGGCCTGCCGACCACGGCCGGCTGCCCGGCGTTTTCGTTCATGCCACAGGCGAATGCCGCTTCGGTGCAGAAACTCATCGATGCCGGGGCGATCCCGATCGGCAAGACCAATCTCGATCAGTTCGCGACCGGGCTTGTCGGCACCCGCTCGCCTTATGGCGCGCCGCGCTGCGTGTTCGATGCCGATTATGTTTCCGGCGGATCATCTTCAGGGTCCGCGGTGAGCGTGGCGGCGGGTCAGGTGTCGTTCTCGCTCGGCACCGATACGGCTGGCTCCGGCCGGGTTCCCGCGGGGTTCAACAATATCGTCGGGCTGAAACCCACCAAGGGTCTGGTGAGCACCGCGGGCGTGGTGCCGGCCTGCCGTTCGCTGGATTGCGTGAGCATTTTTGCACGGATCGCGGCCGATGCCCTCGCCGTGCTGCGTGTGGTGCAGGGGGAGGACGATAACGACCCGTTTTCGCGCCCGTTCCAGCCGGTGCCACTCGCACCGTTCGGCTTTCGCTTCGGGATTTTGCGGCCGCAGGACAGGGAATTTTGCGGCGACGCCGAGGCCGCCGCGCTGTATGACGCGGCGATCGGTCATCTGCGCGACCTGGGGGGAACGCCGGTGGCGTTCGATTACACGCCGTTCCGGGCGGTAGCGGAATTGTTGTATGGCGGGCCCTATGTCGCGGAACGTCTTGCATCCATCGAGGAATTTTTCAACGCTCATCCTGGCGAGATGGATCCGGTGGTGCGCGGCATTGTGGATGGCGCAAATCGGTTTTCCGCGGCGGATGCTTTTCGCGGCACCTACCGGCTGCGGTCGCTGGCGCGGGAGGCGGCGGAGCAATGGCGCGGCATGGATCTGATGCTGCTGCCCACTTCGCCCACGATTTTTCGTGTGGCGGAGGTGCAGGCAGAACCGATCCGGTTGAACTCCCTGCTCGGCATTTACACGAATTTCGTCAACCTGCTTGATTACGCGGCCATCGCGGTGCCGGCCGGATTTCGGGCCAATGGCCTGCCCGCCGGTGTCACTCTTGTCGGCCCGGCCTTCTCCGATCACGCGCTGGCGCGGCTTGCGTCTCGGCTACATGCGGCCGCTGCTTGCGGCTGCGGGCACCAACCGGATGCCGAGCTGCCTCTTATCGCCGATGCCGCGGCGGAGACAGGCATGATCGATGTGGCCGTGGCCGGCGCGCATTTGAGCGGCATGGCGTTGAACCATGAGTTGCTGGCGCTCGATGCAGTGCTTGTGAACAGCACACGCACATCCGGGGAATACAGGCTGATGGCGCTGCGCGGCACGGCACCACCCAAGCCCGGACTGGTGCGAAGCCCTGGCCTGGCTGGCGGCGGGATCGAGGTGGAGATATGGCGGCTGAGCGAAGCCGCTTTCGGGCGCTTTGTTGCGGCACTACCGCCGCCAATGGGCATCGGCAAGATCGTGCTTGCGGATGCGCGCGAAGTGTGCGGGTTTCTCTGCGAGCCTTGCGCGCTCGAAGGGGCGGAGGATATTACCGCCTATGGCGGCTGGCGCGCGTATGTCGCATCCAGCAAGCAAGCACTTCTTTTTTGAAAAAAAGAAGCAAAAAACTTTTATGCCTGGGCTTGCGGAAAGAGGAAGGCCATGGCCTCGATCGTGCAACCTGCGGGAAAAATAAAAGTCTTTTGCTTCTTTTCTTTAGAAAAGAAGAGTCTTTCTTTGCTTTTTCAATTGCCCTCCCCCAGCAGCGACACATGCGCCGCCGCAATCCGCCAGCCCTCCGGCAGCCGTATCCAACTCTGGCTTTGCCGGCCTGGAACGGGTGCGCCCTCACGCTGAAACTCGGTGTTCGCGGTGGCGAAATCGCGGCCGAAACTGGTGATGACGGTGTTGAACAAGATCCGCTTGGGCGAACCGCCCACACGCGCCGAGCGAAAGGCGGCGATCGCTTCGATACCATAAAGATTCTGCCCCGGCCCGAAGCGAATCACCAGTGGCGCGTTCCAGAACAATGCGTTCAGCGCAGCAATATCGTTGTGCATCAACGCTTTTTCGTACTGCGCGAAAGCCTCTTTCACCTCGGCCAGCACCTCGGGATTGTTGATCTCCATCACGCCACCTGCGCGGCGCCGACGGCACCGATACGCTCCAGATGCGCGCAGACCTGCAGCGCGAGCGTTTCTCGCCAGGGGGCGGCGATAATCTGCACGCCGATCGGCAAAGCGCCGGCAAGAAACACCGGCACCGAGACGATCGGCAGCCCGATACAACTGAGCGGCTGTGTGAGAAGGCCGATATTCGGCCGCGCCGGATAGCAAATCCCGTCCAGCTCCAGCGTATCCTGGCCGATCCGCGTTGCCGAGCATGGCGTCGATGGCGCCAGAAGAATATCGAACGAGCGGAAAACCTCCGCCGCCTCTTCGCTGAACCAACGGCGCACGCGCTGCGCCTGCAAGAGGAAAGCGGCCGGCAAAAGTGTGCCGGCCAGCAGCCGGTCGCGGATCGCCGGATCGAAATCCCGCGCCCTGGCGCGCAGATTGGCCAGATGCAGATTGGCGCCCTGGGCCGCGGTGATGAGAAAGGCGGCAGCGCGAGCAGCCTCCGCGCCTGGCAGGCTGACGTGCGTGCTTGCGCCAAGCGCATCGGCGATATGACGGACCGCCGCGCGTGCCTGGGCATCGGCCTTGTCATGGAACCAGCCATCGAGCACGCCGATGCGCAACGTCGTGGGAGAGTGCCCGAGATGCGGGAGGGCAGGTTCGATGGCACGGCCGGCGCAGGCCGGGTCTTGCGGATCGGGGCCTTGCAGCGCGTCATAGACCAGCGCGAGATCCTCGGTGGTTCGCGCCAGCGGCCCAACATGGTCCAGATCGAACACGAACGGGAAAGCGCCCGTGCGCGGCAAGCGCCCATAGGTGGGTTTCAGGCCGAACACGCCGCAGAACGAGGCCGGCACGCGGATCGACCCGTTGGTGTCCGACGCAAGGGCAACCGCACCGAGGCCGGCAGCGACGCTGGCGGCCGACCCGCCCGAAGACCCGCCAGCCACGCGCAATGAATCGTGCGGATTCCGCGTGGTGCCATCGTGTACATTCTCGGTGGTGAATCCATAGGCATATTCGTCCATCGTTTGCGTGCCGAGCAGCACCGCGCCGTGCTGCGCCATGCGCCTGACCAGCACCGCATCCTGCCGCGCCGGCGGCAGATCGCGGTTGATGATCGAGCCGGCGCGCGTGGAAAGGCCCGCCACATCGAAAAGGCACTTGACGCCGTAAGGAACACCCGCAAGGGCACCGGGATCGCTGCCATCCGCGATCGCCGCGTCCACGGCATGTGCCTCGGCCAGCGCGCGGCCGGCGAGCACGGCCGTATAGGCGTTCAGCGCGGCATTGCGCGCTTCGATGAGCACAAGCGCGTGCTCCGCCACGCGTGCCGCGGTGAGTTTTCGGCCCCTGATGGCGGCGGCGATGGCGGCGGCACTCATCGGCCCGTCGGGCAGCGTCATGGGCGGAAGATCGGCGCTGGCTCCGTTTCGGGCGGCAAGGCAACGCCCATGACGATCTCGGCCTGGGCCAGAAGCCGCCCGAAATTGAGGGCGACGCCTTCGCGGTGGGCCGGATCGAGCGGCAATGCTATGGCTGCCGCCAGGATGGTTACTAGGTCGTCATCGCTCATGCCTTATTTTCGGGCGAAGGCGGATAAGGAAGCAAGGCCTTCTTTTTTGAAAAAAAGAAGCAAAAAACCTTTATTCCTGGGCTGTACGGGTGTGGGCGCTAAGGCCCGTATCTATCCGCAAGCCCCGGACATAAAAGTCTTTTTGCTTCTTTTTCGTAAGACAAAAGAAGAATCTTCCTTCAAACCGCCGCCTGTTCATGCGCGATATTGCTCGCCGGCAGGATAAGCGCCTTCTTGCCGCAAACGAACAGGATGGCCGCCACCGCAACATAGGCCGCCGCCAGTTCCGGTGTGCGGGCAACGCCGATGGCCTCGCTATGGATCAAGCCGAAGAACGTCAGCACGCCGCCGGCGAAGGCGAAAATCGCCGCCCGCTCGAACTTGCGGTCGATCAGTTCCACGGTGATGGCGCCGAGAACGATGCCGGCGAGCGTGGCACCGCCGCCGATCACCGCCAGGCCGTGATACAGCACACCCGCATGGCCGAGCTTGTCGATCCCCACGGCGGCCGCATTGGTTCCGGCGGCACCCAGAGCATTGTCGATCTGCGTCTTGCCCCAGGCGGCGATGTTGGGGATCAGCGCCAGCACCACCGCCGGCGCGTGGCTTTTCGGCGTTTCCTGGAACGCCTGCGCGCCGATCAGCATGCCGATATAGAGCAGGATCGGCAGGATCGCGACCACCGGGATCAGCGCGGACATCAGGGCCACCACGCCGAAGGACGTGAGAAGCAGAACCAGGATGCCGGTGCCCGCGGAATAGCCGATACGGCCGCCCATCGCCTTCCAGCCGGGATGGCCGATATAGACGGCGTTGATGAACGGGTTGCCCATCAGGCAGCCGATCAGGCTGATCACGCCATCCGCCGAGAGCACCTGCGTGGTGGGAAAACTGTCACCGCCGGCCGCGGCACTTTCCACATTGTCCATCGCCTCGACGAGATCGTAGATGCCGAAAGGGATGGCGGTGACGAGGATGACGCCGAGGAAATGGAAGCCCCCAAAAACCTGCGCGAAAGCGGGCAAGGGGACGTGCAAACCGAAACTGGAAACCGAGGCGGCGAGGTTGGCGCCGCTCAGCGAACCATAGGACAGGCCGAAGAAATTGGAACCCCACGCGATCACCGTGCCGACCGCGATCGCCACCAGCCCGCCGGGGATGCCGCCCGGATAGCGCACGCCACCGAACCAGCTGGCGATAATCACCGCGAAGCACACGATGCCGATCACCGGTGTCGAGAAAATCTGCGCCGCCGGGCTCATGGAAATGAAGGTGAGGGAAATGCCGGCAAGCGAGCCGAGAAGTGCCGCGCGCGGGGTGACCCGCCGGATGATCGGCGCCAGAAACCCGCCTGCCATGAGAACGAAACTTTGCACGAACACCCAGGTGAGCCCGGCACTCCATGCCTGCATCGGATCCTTGGTGGCGTTGAGGATCGGCAGCATGATCACGAACACCACCACGAACATATGCGGCACGCTGATGCCGGAAGGCAGCGCGCAGACATTGGTGCGGCCGGTGCGCGCGGCGAGGCGGTGGGCGAGCCAGGCATAATACATCGTGCTGAGGAACATCATCAGCCCGGTGGCGGGCAGGATGCGGCCAAAGACGATGGCGTCTGGCATGCCCAGCACAAAGCGCAACAGCCCGGTGAGTACCAGCAAATTCACCAGGATGTTGGTGCCGAAGCCGAAGAAGGCGTTCCAGTCTCCCGCGACCCAGAGTTTTGGGGGGGAGTCTGAGATGGTGGTGCTCATTGTGGGTATCTCCTTCTGTGTTCGTTTCGGAACTCACGCGAGAAAGGAAGACTCTTCTTTTCTGAAGAAAAGAAGCAAAAGACTTTTTTGTCCTCGCTGCGTCCCGTTTCGTGTTGAGCCGCCATCGTGCCGCGAACGGAGGAGTAAAAGTTTTTTGGTTCTTTTTTTCAAAAAAGAACGCCTTTCTTACTTTAGGGCCGCCCGCACATCGGCCGAGGACCCCACCCAGCCGAAAATGCCGCCCTGCGCCTTGATCATGCGCAAAGCCATTTCGTGGAACTCCGGAAAATACGAAGCGGTGCAGTCACGCAAGACCAGGCACTCCAGCCCGATATCGTTGGCCTCACGGACCGTGGTGTTGACGCAGACTTCGGTGGTGACGCCACACACGATCAGCTGCGTGATGCCCTTGTTGATCAATATGGCCCCAAGATCGGTGGCGTGGAACGCGCCCTTGCCGGGCTTGTCGATCACCGGTTCGCCGGCGATCGGCGCCAGTTCGGGGATGATGTCGTGACCGGGTTCTCCATGCACCAGAATTCGGCCCATCGGCCCCTCGTCACCGATGGTAACGGCGAAACGTCCGCGCCGCTTCTTGGCGGGCGGAAGATCGCTGAGATCCGGCCGGTGGCCTTCGCGCGTGTGGATCACGAGCAGGCCGGCTGCGCGGGCTGCTTCGAGCAGCTTGCGCAAGGGCTCGATGGTTCCGCGCAGCAGTGACACATCGTTGCCGAGTGCATCGCCGAAACCGCCCGGTTCCAGAAAATCCCTTTGCATGTCAATGATTAGCAGCGCCGCGTGCGCGGGCGAGAAGGGAAACGCATAGGGTTCCGCTGCGATCTCAGGCATTTTTGCCCTCAGAATCCGAGGCCGAAGCCGACCGACCAGATGAAGAAGTTCTTGTGCTCGTTGGTGCCCGGCTGCGCAGTGCCGACGAAGGTTTGCGCCAGCAGAAGCTGCGGGTTGAGCTCGTGATAATACTGGATGCCGGTATCGAGATACCAGTGGCCGTAATTGGACGGGATGATGCCGAGCGGATAGGTGGCTTTCAGCCCGGTGGAGACCACGCCGAAATTACTGGTGCCACCCCAGTAATTGGTCGGCCCGACGGTGAACCAGCTCGGCACGGTCAGGATGATCGGGATCGAATAGGGGTGCAGATCGAGTTTCGGAACGGCGCCGATTTCGACATCGTAGGTGTCTCCTTTTTGCCCCGTGACAACCGTGGAACTGCCGGAGACCGCGCGGAAATATTTGATATAGGGCTGGATGGAGAGCGGCTTCAAATAGTCGCTGTCGTCGAAGGCGAGGCTCAGCTCGACGTTGTTTTCGTCATGAAAGGCGCGCTGCGGGCTGGTGAACACGACATATTGCGCGCCGGCCTTGAAATTCTTGAAGAATACGCCCGTCATGCCGACGAAATAATCGACCTCGTTGACGG
>Ga0116231_10010965_pt1 | contig 14220 bp, 10 predicted proteins | sample S1TSphgellanicum_2_FD_89695 | JGI IMG/M metagenome (GOLD analysis project Ga0116231, IMG submission 89695) | Host-associated microbial communities from peat moss isolated from Minnesota, USA - S1T2_Fd - Sphagnum magellanicum MG | ecosystem: Host-associated > Plants > Peat moss > Unclassified... | reverse complement strand
TATGCGTTGGAGTGAACCTGGTTTTAATCATTTATTACATTTGCGTTTGGCTTGGGTTAATGGTCGCTTTGATGAACTATTCTCTGACTTTTCCTCCGCATCCCCCAAGCCTTAGATGCGCCCAATCCCACCGTCAGCGCCAGCGATAAAAAACTGTGCGATTGTTAATTTCTTTTTCTGTTGGATGATTCACTTCTACCACTCCCAGAGCGATCGCCCTGATCAAATTAATAAGTTGGAGAGCGATCGCAAAACACCTTTCTTTCAGGCGATCGCATTACCTCAAATACAGCAGTTACACAAGAGAGCAAAATCAAGTAGAATACTTAATTAGAACTTAATTCCATACTAAATTAAATGCTTGAACTATATGATTAACCTCGAAAATATCCACCCACTGACAGATTTCAAGCGCAACGTCAAACAGTTTATCGAACAGATTAAAGCGACAAAATCGCCTCTGATACTTACAGTTAATGGTAAAGCAGAAATCGTTATTCAAGATGCAAGTAGCTTTCAGGAGATACTACGACGCTTGGAAAGTTCAGAAGCGGAACTACAAAAACTTAAACTAGAAGCATTAAAGCGTGATATTGCTTTGGGTGTGGAACAGTTAGAAAATGGAGAATATAGCGAATATGATGACGAGTCTTTACCAAATTTACTTCAAAGCATTAAAGAAAGAGGAAGACATAGACTAAATCAATCTTAGAATCTATGAATCGTTATAAGTTATCAAAACTTGCGGAAAGATATTTGGAAGATATTTGGCTTTACATTGCTAAAAATAATCAGATTTTTGAGTAACATCTATCTTCCAAACATTGTAGCTATCATTAAGCGATCGCCCCAATCAAGTTAATAAGTTGGAGAGCGATCGCAAAACACCTTCCTTTCAGGCGATCGCATTACCCCAATATGGTTCGGTTTAAGTTCAGTTCTGCTAGACTCGCAATAGACAGAAATTAAAAGCAAAATTCTCCCCCACCAGAGCCGCACGGCCCCGAAGGGAGAGAATTTGTATCCTAATAACCTACCCCCTCAACTAATATCTCAATATGAGGGAGAAAGATTATTTGTAATATTACTCTGATAGTAATTACAGCCTTGACTTCTTTTCCTCCTTCTGTAGACAGAGATTATTGCATCAAATCGAATCTCAATTTAATATAAGGGCGATAACGAGGAGCAGAGGCGACTACAACTCAAGCATAAGCTATGTTACCCTGATTTCTAGTAATAGGCATTGTAAAAGTGCTATTATCTCAAATATGGGTTGTATATAGGTTTTGAGTCATCGTTTCATAGTTAACAAGGGATATTTAGCGACTTATGACAACGCAAAAAGTCACTGTTGAACTTCCACAAGCCATTTTTCAACAATTGGCTCGAATTGCTTCAGCGACACAGCAGCCATTGGAAATCCTTGCAGCACAAAGCATTGCCAGCAATCTACCCCCCACACCTGACAATGCTCCAGTAGAAATTCAGACAGAACTTTTACAAATGCAAATGTGGGACGATCAAGAATTACTAGCGATCGCCGAGAGTAAAATAAATTTAGCACAGCAACAACGCCATATAGAACTTTTAGAGAAAAACCAAATTGGCGAAATAACACTTGCGGAACGTCAAGAACTGAATAAGTTAAGGATATCTGCCGATCAGTTAATGTTGCGAAAAGCTTATGCTTGGTCGGTGCTGCGTTGGCGAGGACATAAAATAGCAGCTTTAAATCAATTACCTGAATAGTTATGGCTATTTCTGAGAAACTTCGTGCTGAAGTTATAGAAAGAGCTTACTATCAGTGTGAATATTGCCAAAGTAACTCCCGCTTGATCGGTATGCCATTGATAATAGAGCATATTATACCTAAAGCTGCTGGAGGTAAAGACGAATCTGAAAATTTAGCAGCTTCTTGCTATCGTTGCAACGAATTCAAAGGTGTAAAAACTCATGCTTCTGACCCACAAACAAGCCATCTGGTTCCATTATTTCACCCAAGACAACAATTTTGGCAAGAACATTTTAATTGGGTCAATGGTGGAACCCATATTACAGGTCTAACACCTATAGGTCGAGCAACTGTAATTTTGCGACTAAATAATGAGTATGCAACGGGCGCAAGAGTATTATGGATTGAGAGTAATTGGCATCCACCTACCAAGTAATTCTTGCAATTAGTATTGTTTCTGGTGGGGTGACGAACATACCTTAAAGCCTTCCTTATATCGGACGACATTGAATTTTTTATCGTCAAGTTTTGGAAGGAATCGAGATTGTTCGCATTCTTCATGATCGCATGGATATCGAGGCTCACTTTTACTAAATCAAGTTTTATCGTACAGATAACGATTACCATTCATTAAGAAGTAATGATCGGTATGAATTTGAGCTAAAATACATCTCCCATGAGATTTTCTTCGTTTCTTACTTGAGATAGAGGAGAGGCGATCGCATCTGTAATTAATATTGAAGCAAATCCATTGAACTTGTCTTGATGCGATGTTTCTGGGTAATTCTTTCTCCTAATCTTGAAGCTTCTAGGAGAGGATTTCGATGGATCTATATTCTTTCCCGTTGGGCCCGTGCGGGTCTGGCGGGAGAGAATTTGGCTATTTTTCCTTTTCCTGTTCCCTCTGAGTGAAACTAACTTACTTTCAATCCTTTATGCAAAAAACCTCTATAATATATAATCAATTGTCATATCACTTGGTGGACTCAACATGCCTAAAAATACAAGTGTGACACTAAGCGAGCATTTAGAGGCATTTATCAATCGCCAAATAAAATCCCGGCGTTTTGACTCAGTGAGCGAAGCTATCTGTGCTGGTTTAAATTTTAACAGAGGCTTTTGAATTATGTTGAAAGTTCCTGGTTATCGATTTCAGGGTAAAATCCACGAAAGTGCTAATTCGCAAGTCTATCGCGGAATTCGTGAAAGGGATAATTTGCCTACAATCTTCAAGATTTTGAAGAAAGAATACCCAACCCCAGAGGAAATTATACGATATAAACTCGAATATAAAATTACTCGTAGCTTGTCCCTAGAAGGTGTAATCAAAGCTTACGGTTTAGAACAATATCAACATACTTTTTTCATCATCTTTGAGGATTTTGGAGGAGAATCTTTAGCAAATATTATCACTACGACAAGATTCACTCTCGCAGAATTTCTCAAGTTAGCTATTAAAATCACAAAAGCTTTAAGCGGTATTCATACTGCAAAAATAATTCATAAAGATATTAATCCATCAAATATTGTTTTTAATCCACAAACCCAACAACTTAAATTTATTGACTTTGGTATTTCCACATCTCTATTACGGGAAACATTAACCCTCAAAAGTCCTACAATATTGGAGGGAACCTTGGCTTACATATCTCCAGAACAAACAGGTAGAATGAATCTTTCTCTAGATTATAGGTCTGATTTTTACTCTTTGGGTGTAACTTTCTATCAACTATTAACCCATAAACTACCATTTGAATCTAATGATCCCCTAGAATTAATTCATCATCATTTAGCATTGGAACCTATCCCACCGCATATTATCAATCCACAAATTCCTGTGATAGTTTCAGAAATTATCTTGAAGCTGTTAGCCAAAAGAGTCGAGGAGCGATATCAAAGTACTTGGGGAATTAAAAGTGATTTGGAAGAGTGTTTGATCCAGCTAGAAAATCAGCAAAAAATAGATTATTTTACACTAGCCCAAGAAGATATCTCCGACCAATTTCATATCCCGGAAAAACTTTATGGTAGAGAACAGGATGTACAGAAGTTATTAGCAGCTTTTGATAGAGTAGTTAGTAAGGAAAAACAAGACTCAAATGGAGTTGAACTTGTCCTGATTAGAGGATGTTCTGGTATCGGTAAGTCAGCATTAGTCCAGGAAATTTATCAGCCCATAACCAAACAAAAAGGTTATTTCGTTTCAGGCAAATTTGACCAATATCAGCGCGATATTCCTTACTTTGCGATCGCCCAAGCTCTAGAATCGCTAATTAAACAATTATTGACTGAAGACGAAAAGCAATTGAGCCAATGGCGAGAAAAGCTTCTATGGTCGCTGGGGTCTAATGGTTTAGTGATTATTCAGGTAGTTCCAGCATTGTCATTGATTGTAGGTAATCAACCAGAGATACCTGTATTACCACCAATGGAAGCTCAAAATCGCTTTAACCAAGTCTTCCAAAAATTCATTTGTGTCTTTACACAGTCAGAACATCCGCTTGTAATCTTTTTAGATGACTTGCAATGGGCAGACCATGCTTCACTGAAGTTAATATGGTTACTAGCTACTTCCATCGAAACGCAATCACTATTGTTGATTGGAGCATATAGAGATAACGATCAGAGTCTGATTCATTCCCTAACACAAGTCGTGAATGACATCCAACAGGATGGAGGAATCATAAATCAGATTTCTTTGGCGGCGTTAAACCTGTCTCATATCAATCAGATGATTATAGATACATTGCGTTGTCAACTAGAAGATTCTCTACCATTAGCTGAACTAGTAGAACTAAAAACTGGTGGAAATCCCTTTTTCATAAATGAATTTTTGAAATCTCTCTACACCGCAGAGTTATTACAATTTGATCGCAACAGAAAAAAATGGCAATGGTCGATAGAGCAGATTCAGAACCAAGGGATTACAGATAATGTTGTGGAGTTATTAGTTCTGAAGATCCAGAAGTTGGACCAACAAACGCAGCAAATATTGCGGATATCCGCTTGTATTGGTAATCAGTTCCATCTGGAAACGCTAGTATTTGTCACAGAACTATCCCAGCAAAAAATCGCCCAGATTTTGACAGTGGCGATCGCACATGGGCTAATTCTGTCCATGAATGATAGTAATAAATCAGCTTTATTGGATGTAACACAGCCGAGCGATCGCCCGACAATTGCATATAAATTTGTTCATGACCGAATTCAGCAAGCAGCTTATTCGCTCCTGTCTCCAAAGGAGCAAAGCCAGACCCATTGGCAAGTTGGACAGTGTTTGTTACAAATAACCTCCCCAGAACAACTACAATACAAGATTTTTGACATTACCAATCAACTCAATCTGGGTAGAAGCCTGATAGAAACACAGTCCCAGCAGAATAGATTAGCTGAGTTAAACCTAATAGCAGGAGAAAAAGCAAAGGTGTCCTCTGCATATCAAGCTGCTTTCCAATACTTACAAATCGGGTTAACTTTACTGAATCCCGATAGTTGGCAAACTAACTACGACCTCAGCTTGGTTCTATATAGCGCCACTGCAGAAGCAGCCTATCTTAGTGGTAATTTCGAGCAAGTAGAACCATTATGCCAACAGGTAATTGAACAGGCAAAAACCCTAATAGCTAGTTTAAAAGTATACAATGCCAAAATTCAGACTTATATTGCTCAACGTAAATCAATAGAAGCGATTCAAATTAGTTTACAACTACTTGAACAATTAGGAGTTTATCTCCCCATCCATCCAACTGCTGAGGATGTTCAACAAGCATTCCAGAAAAATGCTTTAAAACTGGCAGATAAACCTATTGCAGATTTGATAGACCTACCAATAATATCTGAGCCAGAAATGCTGGCGGCGATGCAGCTTTTAGTAAATATGTGTGCATCAGCTTATTTCGCCATACCTCCCTTATTTGCGTTGATTGTACTCAAGATGGTGGGCTTGTTGATGGAAAGGGGGAACATGATGCTAGCTCCATTTGCCTATGCTGCCTATGGGATTCTTCTGTGTGGAGTTGAATTGGAAATTGAAACAGGATATCAATTTGGCCAACTAGCGTTAAATCTGCTACATCGTTTAGACGCCAAACCTATCCAAGCCAGAACTCTATTCCTAGTTAGCCAAATTAATCTATGGAAAACACATCTCAGAGACAGTTTACAGCCACTTCAAGATTGCTATCAAATTGGTATTGACCAGGGCGATTTAGAATTTAGTGGCTACGCTGCTATGCATTTCTGTACTGATTCGTTTGCAGTCGGTCAACCTCTCAATGAATTAAAACTATATCTGACTAATTATGCCCAAGCAGTTAAACAGATTAAGCACTCATCTGGGATGCATTTTGTGGGAATTTGCTGGCAAACTGTACATAATCTCATCGAGAAAGTACCTAATCCTGGGATTGTATCCGGTCAAGTTTATGAGCAAGCAACTCGGCTACCCCAGATGCAACAGACTAATTTTCATGCAGGTTTGTTCTATCTTTACCTAAATCAATTATTTCTTTGTTACCTATTTGCAGATCCTTGGCAGGCGATCGCCAATGCTGATTTGGCACAAGAGTATCTACCTGCGATGGCGGGAGTGGCAGTAGTTCCTATTTTTTACTTCTATGATTCTCTCGCTAAACTAGCAGTATATCTAGATACAGACCCCGATCAACAGTCAGTATTACTCCAACAGGTAAAAGATAATCAAACAAAAATGCAAATCTGGGCGCGTCATGCGCCAATGAACTATCTACATAAATGGTATTTAGTTGCGGCGGAACAGTATCGAGTTCTTGGTGAAATATTACCAGCCATGGAGGCTTATGATTATGCTATTACTCTAGCTAGAGAGAATAAATATATCCAAGAAGAGGCTTTAGGGAATGAACTAGCAGCTAAGTTTCATCTAGCCAATAATCGCATTACTATCGCTAAAGCATATCTACAAGAAGCTAGGTATGGTTATTTAAGATGGGGAGCTAAGGCTAAAGTCCAAGACTTGGAAAGACGTTATCCGCGTCTGTTAGAACTGCGGTGTGAGGCGAACATTACGGGTAAGATGGATACGACTCAATCAGGTAAAACCAAATTAGAAGTGCTGGACTTGGAAACAGTGTTAAAAGCCTCACTAGCGATCGCCAGTGAAATTTTGTTAGATAACCTGCTAGTAAAAATGATGACCATCCTGATTGAGAATGCTGGCGCACAAACAGGTTATCTGATTTTACCGACACAAGATGAATGGTACATCGAGGCGATCGGCAAAATAGGGGAGCAGGCAGCTGTTTTACAATCGATTCCCGTGGAATTAAACTCAGCGGATAGCAATCCTACTGTGCTACCGACAGGAATAATTAATTATGTGATTCATACTCATGAAAATGTCGTTCTGGACAATGCGATTGAGTCCGGGAATTTTCAGTTAGACCCTTGGGTAATACAGCATCAATCAAAATCGCTGCTATGTGTACCGCTGTTGAACCAGGGAAACCTGACAGGAATAGTACTTTTAGAAAACAATCTCACCACCAGTGCATTTACCTCAGACTGTATTAAAATCTTGCAGTTGCTTTCTACTAGAGCAGCTATTTCTATTGATAATGCTCGCTTATTAAACCAACAGGAGGAACTCAATGCAGCCCTTTCTGCATCAGAAGCAGCATTGGAAGAACGGGTAATCCAACGGACTGCTGAATTACAAGCTGCTAACAAAGCTTTAGAAGCTTTCGCCTACTCTGTTTCCCACGATTTACGCGCACCTTTGAGGGCGATCGATGGTTTCTCGCGGATGTTAGAAGAAGACTACGGACAAAACCTTGATCCCGAAGCCAATCGCTACTTGAGAATTGTGCGGGAAAATGGCAAACGTATGGGTGAATTGATCGACGATTTATTGAGTTTATCCCGGTTAGACCGTCATAAAATGACCCGACAGCCTATTTTTCCCAACGAGATGATTAAACTGGTATTAAGCGATTTGCACATGGACCTAGAGGGTCGTGAGATTGAATTTAAAATTGCCCAATTGCCTATATGTCAGGGTGATCTTTCGTTACTCAAACAAGTTTGGTTGAACCTGTTATCTAATGCCATCAAGTATACGCGTTATAAATCTCTGGCTCAGATTACAATAGATTATGTGGTTATAGAAGGTGAAGGAGTCTACTTTATTCAAGATAATGGAGCCGGGTTTGATATGCAATATGCTGATACTCTGTTTGGAGTATTCCAACGCCTACACAAAGAACAAGATTTTCCCGGTACGGGGATCGGACTAGCGATTGTCCAGCGGATTATCCAACGCCATGGTGGGAGAATTTGGTTTGAAGCCTTTGTGGACAAAGGCGCAACTTTCTACTTCACCCTATAATCGGTGAATTTAATCATGAGTGAACAATCTTCCCACCAACCAATTGCAATTTTATTAGTTGAAGATAATCCCACTGACGCAGAACTAACCATCCGAGCATTACGTCGTAGTAAAATTGGCAATCATATTCAATTACTCCAGGATGGAGCTGAAGCTCTTGATTTTATCTTTTGTCGGGGAGATTATGCTTCTCGCAGTATTACCAGTCCACCCAAAGTCATTTTACTGGACTTAAAACTACCGAAGGTGAGCGGATTAGAAGTTTTGCGACAAATTAAGTCTGACCCACGCACCCAAATCATTCCGGTTGTGGTGCTGACCTCATCTGCTGAAGAACGTGATATAATTGACACTTATCACTTTGGTGTAAATAGTTATATCGTCAAACCTGTTGATTTTGAGCAATTCAACCAAGCAGTTCAGCAACTAGGTTTTTACTGGTTTTTGTTCAATCGATCGCCCATTGTTTAAACGCTAGTATTTCTGCGGATTTATCATCTAAAGCACCAGAGAATAGATGACCTTGACCGAATTCGCATCCCATTTGTTGTAACCATTGAAGTTGCTGGGATGTTTCGATACCTTCTGCAACTACCGCCAGTCCCAGTTGATTGCTCAAGGTAATGATGGTATTAACCACCTGATAATTACGGTTCCCAGATTGCATTTGACTGACAAAAGAGCGGTCGATTTTCAAATTATCAGCGGGTAAGCGATGGAGATAATTGAGCGATGAATAGCCAGTACCAAAGTCGTCAATACTGATCTGAATTTTTCTAGCTTTTAATTGTTTTAATAGCTCAATTGTCTGATTAGTATTCTCAATCAACATGCTTTCTGTAATTTCCATAGTGATAAAATCGCCTGTTAAACCTGTTTGAGATAGTGTTTGATCGATATTATCAATCAAATCCTCTTGGCGTAGGTCTTGAGCAGAGAGGTTAATACTCATTTTCAATTCTAATTGTCCAGAAAATTGTCCAGAAAATTGTTCAGAAAATTTGTTTTTCCAAGTTGCTAGTTGTTGACAAGCTGTGTAAAATACCCAACGATCAATTGCCACAATTATCCCAATTTCTTCAGCAATTGGGATAAATTCTCCAGGTGAAAGTAATCCACGAGTAGGGTGTTGCCAACGGACTAAGGCTTCAAATCCAACTAGCTGCTGATTATTTAACTGATTACTTAAAATATGAATAATAGGTTGATAGTAAACAATGAATTCTTCTCGTTCAATAGCTTTGCGGATATCAGTTTCTAGAGTTAGTCGATTCACAGCTTGGATGTGCATTTCTATATCAAAAATTTTGTAGGAGCTTCTCCCTTGAGCTTTAGCACGATACATCGCAATATCAGCATTGCGGAGTAAATCTGAGGCTTGAGAATAGCTTTTCGTGCCTAAGACAACGCCAATACTGGCGGTAATGACTATTTCCGAATCATTAATTACTAATGGTGTTTGTAAATCTTTTAATATCCGCTCAGTGATTTGAATAGCTACTTTAATATGAGAAATATCTTCCAATAAGATCACAAATTCATCACCACCAATTCGAGCGACTAAATCAATATCCCGCAGATGAGTTTTTAGTTTCTGAGCAATACTTTTTAGGAGTTGGTCTCCTAGTAAATGCCCTAGACTATCATTAATCACTTTAAATCGGTCTAAATCTAGAAACAAAACGGCGTAAAAATAGCTTTCTAACCTTTTAGCTCGACTAATGGCTAATTCCAGTCGCTCTACTAAAAGTGTCCGATTTGGTAACTCTGTTAATGGATCATGTAAGGCGTTGTGGATAATCAATTCTTGCGCCTGTTTGCGATCGCTCACATCTAATAAAACCCCATACCAGACAACATCCCCATTTTCCAGATACTCTGGACGAGCACTGACCTGAACCCATTTAAGTTTTCCAGAAGGGGTAATAATCCGCCATTCATAGGACAAGGGTTTTAAATTGTGGGCGCTCTGCTTGATAGCTGTAGAATAGCCTGCGCGGTCATCAGGGTGAATTTGGTTAAAGTAAAAAGAGGCATTTTCTAAAATTTGGTCTGGTCTTAATTCTAGTAGTTCTTGACATCCAAGACTAATGTATTGAAAAGCAACAGAGCCGTGATAGGGCTGAATAAATATATAAATTATACCTGGTATATTAGAAGCTAGTGTTTCTAGAATCTTTTGGCTATGCTGTAATGCTAGATTGGCTTCTTTATGCTCTATCCTTACCTGTGCATCTCGTAATTCTCGCCGGACAGCTTCTGGTAATCGGTTTAAATTGTCTTTCATCACATAATCATGAACACCCGCTTTCATCATTTCTACGGCGAATATTTCCCCGATGGAACCGGAAACTAGAATGAAAGGAATGTATTCTTGAATCCGTTTGGCTATTTCCAAAGCCTCGGATGCATTAAATCTTGGTAATCTATAATCGCAGATGATCACATCCCAATTACCGTGATCGAGAGCTACACGCAGTTGTTCGGCCGTTTCCACACGCTCCCAGATCGGACTGAAACCACCGCGATGCAGTTCATCGAGAACTAGCATAGTATCAACCTCTGAATCCTCAACAATCAGAACGTTTAAAGGCTCCGCCATACCTTATAAGTTCCTTGATAACCAAGTAATTAAGTCACTGTATGTAAATATAATACTACTATTGGCCAATTTATGAAGATTTATACATCTAGGTACTGTTACATATTTCCCTGTTCCCCGTTCCCTGTTCCCCGTTCCCTCTTAAAATAACAATATCTAAAAATTTGTCTAAGTTGTGGATAAACTCAGGTTAAATTATTAATTATTGATACAAATACAACCCTTAATTCTTATGCTATCAATGTATACCAGTGAATTAACAAAGTACTCCGCTAAAGCAGATATCGGACAAACAAATCGAGTTCTGATAGTAGAAGACGAAGAACTGATTCGGGAAATGTTAGTTGTAGCGCTTGAGGAAGAGGGGTATGCTGTAATTACTTCTGTTGATGGGCGTTCCGCTATAGAACAGCTTAAAAGTTGCGAACCCAATTCCGGGGAAATTCCCTTTGATTTGGTAATTCTAGATTTAATGTTACCGCAAATCAATGGATTGGATATTTGCCGTTTATTACGTCACCAAGGCAATTCGATCCCAATTCTTATGCTGAGTGCTAAGTGTACTGAAACTGATAGAGTTTTAGGTTTAGAAGTAGGAGCAGATGACTATCTGACTAAACCATTTAGTATGCGTGAATTAGTAGCAAGATGTCGCGCTTTACTGCGTCGCCAACGTCTGAGTAATCTGCCGCAACTACCCGTTTTAAAATATAAAGATGTAACTCTGAATCCTCAAGAATGTCGTGTACTGGTGCGGGGAGAAGAAGTCAGCCTCTCACCGAAAGAGTTTCGCCTGTTGGAATTATTTATGAGTTATACCCGGAGGGTATGGTCACGGGAACAACTGTTAGACCAAGTTTGGGGTCCTGACTTTGTTGGTGATAGTAAAACTGTGGACGTTCATATTCGCTGGTTACGCGAAAAATTAGAGTTAGACCCCAGCCATCCAGAATATATTGTCACTGTGAGAGGGTTCGGGTATAGATTTGGGTAAGAAGGGTGTAGGGTGTAGGGTGTAGGGTGTAGGGTGAATCACTTAAATGCTCTTGCTGGGTTTTGTTTTGGGTTTGGCGGTGAGTTTGGGGTTATGGGTTTGGCAACAGATTAGGCTTAATCGTTATTTTGAGGAAGTACTACAGCCTTTTACTTCCCCTACGGATCAGGTGGCTTTACCACTAGGTTCTCGCTTAATCCAAGCCGTATCAATGGCTGTTAATCACCAGCGCGATATAGAGCAATCTTTACGAATTTACCAAGAACTGCTCGATTTTGCCCCTTTGGGATATTTACAAGTAGATGAAGAAAATCAACTCCTCTGGTGTAATCAACAAGCGAGGGAAATGTTGTATCTCCAAAAGTGGCAGCCAAGGCAAATTCGGTTACTATTGGAGTTGGTCAGGTCTTATGAGTTAGACCAGCTAATTGAACAAACTCGCAATTGCCAAGAACCTCAAGTCCGAGATTGGATTTTTCACCCCTCTAGAGAAAATGCTACAGCTATGCTCGCATTAAAGCCTTTAGCTTTACGAGCATCGGCGTTACCTTTACCCAAAGGACAGGTAGGGGTATTTTTAGAAAATCGCCAACCACTATTGAATTTACATCAGGAACGCGATCGCTCTTTTTCCGACTTAGCCCACGAACTGAGAACCCCTTTAACTTCCATCCGCTTAGTTGTAGAAACACTGCAAAATCGGTTAGATTCCCCTTTAGACCGTTGGGTTAAACATTTGATGCAGGAAGTAGACCGACTGATCAACTTGGTGCAAAGTTGGCTAGAACTTACCCAAATGGAAACTCACCCAAATATGCAGTTAAATTATGAAGTTGTGGAAGTGCGGTCTTTAATTACCTCTGTTTGGGAAACACTAGAACCAATCGCGCAGCGCCACAACCTCAATATCGCTTATTCTTTTAGAGAAAATATCTACATTAGGGTAGATAAATCCCGCATGTACCAAGTTTTTATCAATTTGTTGGACAACAGTATTAAATACAGTCCACCACACACAACTATTCAAATTGAAGCTAAAATGGGAATGACTCAGGCTGTATCCAGTATATCTTCTAGCTCTCAAGTTGTAGAAATCAATATTATTGATTGCGGGATTGGTTTTGCCCAAGAAGATTTACCCCACCTGTTTGAGCGATTTTATCGGGGAGACAAGTCTAGATTCCGATCGCCTAGACTAGAGGGAAATTCCACAGCGGCGATTGTCGGTAGTGGTTTGGGTTTGGCGATCGTCAAACAGATAGTTACAGCCCATAGAGGTGGAATTAAAGCCATGAACCACCCAGAGACCGGAGGCGCGTGGATACAGATCCACTTACCTAAAGGATTTCCCCCCTCCTCCTAAACTCCCAATTATTAGTAGTAGTAAGCGTTTGAAAAGTTATGAAAAGCCCTCACCCTAAATCCCTCTCCCACTGGGCGAGGGACTTTGATTTTTCCCCTTCGCCCAGTGGGAGAAGGGGTTAGGGGATGAGGGCGAACTTCTGAAACACTTTCTTATTATTTTTTTTAAAATTAACCAAAAAGTACTCCTGACTCCTCTTTAACTACAAGTGTGAAAACAACTATTTATAATCCAAACCATAAAAGACAAAAACTAGAACGTGTCATGAGGCGTTTAGAACGGGATGTTTTAACTATGGGAGCTTTGGTAGAAGAATCATTCCGATTTTGTCATCAAGCCCTATTTTCTCGCGACTTGACCGTGGTAGAAGAGCCTTTTCTCTTAGATAAGAAAATAGATAGTCTGTACAGACAAATAGAGTCCGACTGTACAACTACTATGGCCCTCTATGCAACCACAGTTGAAGATTTACGTTGTTTAAGCGCATTTATGCAACTTGTGAGAGACTTGGAAAGGATAGGGGATTATGCCAAAGATTTAGTGGAAATAGCGATTAAACTATTTCCCTATCCGCCTCATCCAACTTTACCAGAAATTGCTTTGATGTCCGAACATGCTCAGTCTATGTTGGCGGTTAGCTTAGTAGCTTTAGCTGATTTGGACGAAATCAGTGGTAAGAGCATTAAAGAGTTAGATGATACAGTAGATAACGCTTATGAAGACCTATATAAAATTTTAGTTTATCAGCAAGATATCATAGGAGTAATTGAGCCTATAGTACTCTTAGTCTTAGCAATACGTCATTTAGAACGGATGGCGGATCATGCGACGAATATTGGTCAACGAGTAGCGTACATTGTGACAGGAATTAGGGTGTAGGAATTCAGGGCTTTATTATAATTGGATTTACAGCAGGAGTCAGGAGCAGAGGCTGAGCGTAGTATGTTAATTTTGTGGATAAAAGTTAGACAAAAATTCATGCAAGTTTCGCCGCTTCGATTAAATTCAGCCCTCACCCTAAATCCCTCTCCCATGGGGAGCTACGGTGTACACACAAGTCAAGAAAATGTGGATATAAATTCTGAAAGCCTTGTGAGACAAAGGATTTGAAAAATCTCCCTATTTATGCTCAATAGATTTCAATTGTTGAGCATAAACGGGG
>Ga0116231_10010963_pt1 | contig 14222 bp, 14 predicted proteins | sample S1TSphgellanicum_2_FD_89695 | JGI IMG/M metagenome (GOLD analysis project Ga0116231, IMG submission 89695) | Host-associated microbial communities from peat moss isolated from Minnesota, USA - S1T2_Fd - Sphagnum magellanicum MG | ecosystem: Host-associated > Plants > Peat moss > Unclassified... | reverse complement strand
GCAACACCGCTCGACCCAGGCCCGGAAGACGCGGGGGGCACCACCCCCCGCACCCCCGGTAAACTAAAAAAGTGTTACCCATCAGACCGGTCTAAAGTGTTACCTATCAGCCCGGCTGCACAGTCGTACTCCAACCCTCTCCCGCACGCGTTAGAGGGGGCTCAATCAATCACAGCCCGTCCTTGTCGATCATCTGCTCGATGACCTGGACCGGTGCGCTGCCGTAGCTCAGGAAGCGCTCGTGGAAGCGCTTGAGGCTGAAGCGCGGACCGTAGCTCGCCTTGAGTCGCTCGCGCAGGTCGTAGATGGCCGAGTAGCCGGCGAAGTAGCTGGTCAGCTGTACGCTCGAGAGCGTCACGCGGCGCCACTTGTCGCGCGCCTCCTCGTCGGACTGGAAGGCCTCGTGCGTCAGCAGGCGCAGCGCCTCGTCCTCGTCCATGCCTTTGACGTGCACGCTGTAGTCGAGGATCGTGTTGACGACCGAACGCAGGTTCCACTTCGAGTAGATCAGCCACTGCTCGGCCGTGTCGTCGCCGAAACCGGCCTCGAGCATCATGCGCTCGCCGTAGACCGCCCATCCTTCGACCATGGCGCCGTTGGGAAAGATGCTCTTGATGCGGCTGGGGGACTGGTTGGCGTGCACGAGCTGCACGTAGTGCCCCGGTATCGCCTCGTGGATGACGAAGACCGGCATCATCCAGCGGTTGTATTCGCGCAGGTAGCTCTCCGCGCGTTCCGGCGGCAGCGCGTCCAGCGGGTCGACGTTGAAGTAGGTGGTGGCGCCCGGGTTGTAGGGGCCGGGGGCATCGATGCCTGCACCGGCCACGCCGCGCTCGTAGGCCGGCGTGACGCGCACTTCCAGCGGCTTGCCCAGGTCCAGCGTGAGCAGGTCGTGGTCCTGCACGAAGCGCGTGAGCTCCGGGATGCGGCGGCGGATGTCCTCGTAGAGCTCGGCCGGCGCCACGTGCTGCTCCGATAGCTTGTCGATCACCCGGCCGATCTTCTCGAGGCGGTCGGTGGGCCGGGCGGCGTCCGGATAGACCTTGGGCCACAGCTCGTCGGCCAGCACGTCCATGCGCAGCAGCAGCCGCTCCTTCTCCAGCAGTGCCCGCTGGTACAGCGCCGCCGCGCTGCCGCCCGAGGCGATGTCGAAAGCGAACTTCTGCTCGTAGAGCCGGGCGCCGAGGCGAAACGAACGCCAGTTCGATGCACCCGCGGCAGCGTCCGCTCCCGGTGGCGCGTCGAGCCCGCGCAGCCAGTCGATGTAGCCCTGGATGGCCTGCCGCGCCGCGGCCGCGCGCTGCGCCAGCAGGGACTTTTGCGCCGGGTCCAGCGCTGCGCCCGCGACCTGCTGGTCGAAGCCGGCGCCGAGCAGTTGCAGCGCGCCGCTGTTCTGCTCGATCGCCAGCAGCGTGTGCTCCCGGGTCGGATGCACGACGGCCGCCCGGGCCGCGGCGTAATAGTCCGGCGCGCGCTCGAGCCGGGCCGAGACGGCCCGCAGCCGATCTTCCAGCGGGGCGTAGGGCGTCTCGAGCAGCAGGCCGATCGGGGGCGCGATGTCGTAGGTCGAGGGGTCCCATTCCCAGCTGCGCAGCTCGCGTATCGACCAGAGCTCCGAGCGCAATTGATTCTCCAGCACGAGGCGGTCGGTGGCGCCGCGGGCGTCCAGCGCCGCGGCGGGAAGCCGGTGCAGGCGCGCCAGCGATGTCTCCAGGAACTGCACCCGCTCCTGGCGCTCGGCGGCATCGGGCACCCGCAGGGTGCCGGCCGGCGCGTAGTAGCCGGCGGCGATCGCATCATCGGGATGCAGGCGCCAGTACTGGTCGAGAAAGTCGGCGCCGAATTCACGGTCGAAGGCGCTGGCGGCGCCGGGCGCGGCGGCGGCCAGCGCAACGGCGCCGAGCCAGGCGGCAAGGCCGGCGCACAGGACCCGGATGTACTTCTTGCTCATCGCCTGACCTCGGAGGGGGAAACGTGAAGGCGGGCTCAAGTCGGCGCGCCGGATGCCGATCAGTTAACACCGACAGTCTATCCATACCTGGGAAACGAACATGAAATCCGATCCGGCCGAGAACCGGCAAGTCCTCGCCGTCAGCCTGATGAAGCCGGCGAGCGCCCAGCCCGCGGGCGCCTTCGAGAATGCGGGTTATCCGAAAGCGCGCTTCGGGGTCGACGACGTACTGATGGCCGCGCTCTTCGTCGGCCTGGTCGTCTGGCTGTTCTGAGGCCACGGTCGCGCTAGCGGCTAGGATGGCGTTCGTGCCCCTGCCCCGTGCCGAGCTCGCCCTCGGCGCTGCAGTGGGCCGGCTGCCGCCATGCCCGCCACGACACCTCCTTGCCCCCCGGCCGATCGATCCGATCGGCCCCTTGCCGCCCCGGCGGATCCGCCGGGGCGCCGGGTGCTCGAACGCTCGTTCGCCAGCGTCGAGGCGGGCGCGCTGTGGGACGGCGTGCGCGCCGAGAGCGACGCGGTCCTGCGCGCCGGCGGCGTGTTCGTCCTGCTGGCCCGTGGCGCAGCCGCCGTCGGCGATCCGGCCCTGCTGGCGCCGGCCGAGGTCCAGCGCCGCGCGCGCCTGCGGCGGCGCCGCGATGGCGAGCAGCTCGTCCTGGGCCGCACGCTGATCCATCGCCTGGTGGCGCCGGCCGGTGCCGACGGCCCCTGCAGCCTCGAGTACGGCGCCCACGGCAAGCCTTTCCTGCGCGGTGCCGCGGAGTTCAACCTGTCGCATTCCGGTGCCGTCGTGGCGTGCGCGCTCTGCGCCCGCGGCCCGGTCGGCATCGACGTCGAGGCCTTCGAGCACCTGCGCGAGATCGACGAACTGCTGCCCCGGATCCTGCATCCGCGCGAACGCCAGGCGCTCGATGCGGCGCCGGCGGCGCAGCGGCGCGCGCTGTTCGAGCGCTGCTGGACGCGCAAGGAAGCGGTCGTCAAGTTCCTGGGCGCCGGATTGGTCCAGGACCTGTGCGCGATCGACGTGCAGCCTGCCGACGAGCAGCCGGGGCTCGAAGCACCGGCGCACGTGCAACTGGCCGACCTGGACGCACGGGCCTGCACCATCACCGGCGCCGTGGCCATGCCGGCCGGAACGCGGCTGCTCGCGGTGCGATTGCTCGATCTTGCACACGCGTAGAGGGTGATCGGGAGCGGGTAGACCGATATAAGGCGCCAATCAAGGTACCTTCTCCCCGCTTGGGTCCTGGCGATGCTGCGGATACTTGCGGGGTAGCTTGGGCTCACGATGGGCGCTGCGTCGCGCTGGCCTTGGCCCCGCCGGGATTCGCGCGGCACGCCCGATCCCCCTCTCAGGTATCCACCATGACGAGCGTCCAAGACCCGGTCCGCGTGCTGCATCCGGGAGATGTCGCCTGCCTGAGCCGGGGTGGCCGCTTCGAGATCCTGCTGGGCTCCTGCGTGGCCATCATCCTCACCGACCCGCGCCGCACCGTAGCGGCCGCCTGCCACATCGTTCACGCCAGCGCCCCTCGGGCCGGCGAGAGCCGCAATGGCGCCTACGGCAGCGTGGCCCTGGACACCATGCAGCGGCTGCTGGTGGCCCGCGGCATCAGCCCGCAGTTGTGCGAGGCCTACGTGGCCGGCGGCGGCAACATGTTCCCGGCGCTGCTCAAGCGCGACCACGTAGGCGAGCAGAACAGCCGCTGGGCCCTGGCCGCGCTGGAGCGCGCCGGCGTGAACGTGCTGGGCGTCGACGTCGGCGGCAACGTCTACCGGCGCCTGTCCTGGGCCGTCGGCGACGGCGTCCCGCAGGTGAACGCCGTGGCGGTCTGAGCGCGCACCCGTCCTGCCGCATGGGCAAATCCGACTTCCGCGACTTATCATTGCGCCGGTCTCGGGGGACTCCATGTCGAATCCGCAGGAAGGCGCCGTCGCGGCGCGCTGGACGCAGCTGGGCTGCGGCGTCGTGTGCATGATGGCCATCAGCAGTCCGCAGTACACCTGGACCCTGTTCACGAAGCCCATGGCGGCCGAGCTGGGCGTGGCGCTGCCGGCGCTGCAGGTCACGTTTTCGCTGCTGGTCATCCTGCAGACCTTCCTGGCGCCGCTGCAGGGCTACTGGGTCGACCGCTTCGGCCCGCGCTTGCTGATCTCGCTGGGAACCGTGCTGAGCGGCCTGAGCTGGGTGCTCGCCGCACGGGCGAACAGCATGGTAGGGCTGTACCTCAGCTATGGACTGCTGGGCGGCGTGGGCACCGGGATCGTCTATATCGGCGTCATCAGCCAGATGGTGAAGTGGTTCCCCGACCGGCGCGGCTTCGCGGTGGGCATCGCCGCGGCCGGCTACGGGATGGGTGCCATCGCCAGCACCTTTCCCATTTCCGCGGGCATCGCCAGCGCGGGCTACCGCCCCACGCTGGCCCTCTATGGCTGGATCTTCGCCGGGGTCGGGCTGCTGGCCGCGCAGGGCTTGCGCCGCGCTCCCGCGGAACCGGCACCGCGCGCAGGGGTGCCGACCGGGCACGGCGGCGCGTCCGGAATCGGCCCGGCCGCGATGCTGCGCACGCCGCTCTTCTGGTTGCTGTTCGTGATGATGACCATGATGTCCACGTCCGGGCTGATGGTGATATCGCAGACCGCCGCCTTCGCGCGCGATTTCGGCGTGGCCACGGCGGTGGTGATGGGCATGGCGGCGCTGCCGCTGGCGCTCACGCTCGACCGGGTCACCAACGGCCTGACGCGCCCGTTCTTCGGCTGGCTCTCGGACCGCATCGGCCGCGAGCAGACCATGTTCATCGCGTTCACGCTCGAGGGCCTGGCCATGCTCGCCTGGCTGCAGTTTCGCGCCGACCCGGTCCTGTTCATCCTGCTCTCGGGGGTGGTGTTCTTCGGCTGGGGCGAGATCTTCTCGCTCTTTCCCTCGATCCTCACCGATAGCTTCGGCCCGCGCCACGCCACGACCAACTACGGCTTCCTGTACATGGCCCAGGGGGTCGGCTCGGTGCTGGGCGGACCGCTGGCGGCGCAACTGCACGACGCCACCGGCAGCTGGCTGCCGGTCTTCGGCGTCGTCATCTGCCTGGACATCGCCGCCGGCATCCTGGCGCTGGCCGTTCTCAAGCCGCTGCGCGCGCGCCAGCGCTACGCCTGAGCCGGCAGGCCGTCGAAGAAATCCACCAGTCCGGTCTCGAGCGAGTACTCGGCACCGACCACGAGCAGGCCGTCCTCGAGGATCAGGTTCTCGAGCAGCTCCGAGCCGTGGCGCAGGCGATCGACCGACATGCGGATGTTGGCGCGCACGGCCTGGTGCAGCAGCGCCTGCTCGTCGTGGCGCAGCTCGGTCTCGAGCAGCGACTCGATCGCCGGCCGCACGCGGTCGACGATCGAGCGCAGCGTGCGCGAGCGCTCCTCGGTGCGCCGCTGCAACTCGTGGATGGTGACGCTGATCGCCCCGCACTGCGAATGCCCCAGCACGACGACCAGACGGGTGTGGAACTGCTCGGCGGCGAACTCGACGCTGCCCACCTGCGAGGGCGCGACGATGTTGCCGGCGACGCGGATCACGAACAGGTCGCCCAGTCCCTGGTCGAACACGATCTCGGCCGGCACGCGCGAATCGGAACAGCCCAGGATGATGGCGAACGGCTCCTGGCCGGCGACGAGTTCGAGGCGGCGTGCCTGGCCCGTGACGCTGCCGCTGCGGCGGAGGTCGTCGACGAAGCGCCGGTTGCCGTCGATCAGGCGCTCGAGCGCGGCGGTGGCGGCGATCATCGGCGGCGCGGTGCGGGCATCGCCGCCTACAGGCCCAGGCAGACGTACTTGTACGTCAGGTACTCGTCGATGCCGTGGCTCGAGCCCTCGCGCCCGTAGCCCGACTGCTTGATGCCGCCGAACGGCGCCACCTCGGTCGAGATGAGCCCCGTGTTGACCCCGACCATGCCGTACTCGAGGCGCTCGGCGCAGCGCATCACGCGGCCGACGTCGCGCGAGTAGAAGTACGCGGCCAGGCCGAATTCGACCGCGTTGGCCGCGGCGATCGCCTCCTCGTCGCTGCCGAAAGCGAACACCGGTGCGACCGGGCCGAAGGTCTCCTCGCGCGCCACCAGCATGTCGTGGTGCACGCCGGAGAGCACCGTGGGCTGGAAGAAGGTGCCTCCCAGGGCGTGGCGCTGGCCGCCGGTGACCACCGTGGCGCCCCGCGCGCGCGCATCGGCCACGTGGGCCTCGACCTTCTCCAGCGCCTGGGCGTCGATCAGCGGTCCCTGCTGCACCCCGGCTTCGAAGCCGGGCCCGACCTTGAGCGCCGCGGCGCGCGCGGCCAGCTTGGCCACGAAGGGCGCGTATACCTTCTCGTGCACGTAGAAGCGGTTGGTGCACACGCAGGTCTGGCCGGCGTTGCGGTACTTCGAGGCCACCGCGCCCTCGACGGCCGCGTCCACGTCGGCGTCCTCGAAGACGATGAACGGCGCGTTGCCGCCCAGTTCGAGCGAGAGCTTCTTGAGCGTCGGCGCGCACTGCTGCATGAGGATGCGGCCGACCGCCGTCGAGCCGGTGAAAGAGAGCTTGCGCACCACCGGTGAATCGCACAGCGCCTTGCCCACGGCGATGCTGCGCTCCGCGTCGGCGGTGACCACGTTGAGCACGCCGCGCGGAATCCCGGCGCGCAGCGCCAGCTCGGCCAGGGCCAGCGCCGAAAGCGGCGTCTGCTCGGCCGGCTTGACCACCACCGTGCAGCCGGCGGCCAGCGCCGGGGCGATCTTGCGCGTGATCATGCCGTTGGGAAAATTCCACGGCGTGATCGCCGCGCACACGCCGACCGGCTCGCGCAGGGCCAGCAGGCGCTTGTCGGGCCACGGCGAGGGGATGGTCTCGCCGTAGATGCGCTTGGCTTCCTCGGCGAACCATTCGATGAAGCTGGCGCCGTAGCCGATCTCGCCGCGCGCCTCGGCCAGCGGCTTGCCCTGCTCGGCCGTGAGGATCCGGGCGAGGTCTTCGGTGGCCGCGTTGATGTGGTCGAACCAGCGCCGCAGCAGCTGCGCGCGGTCCTTGGCGGGCAGCGCGCGCCACGCCGGCAGCGCGTCCTGCGCGGCGGCGATGGCGCGCCCGGTCTCGGCGGCGCCGCAGTTGGCGACCTCGGCGATGCATCCGCCGTCGGCCGGATCGAGGACCGCGAATCGGCCCTGCGACCCGTCGGTCCAGGCCCCGTCGATGAACGCTTGTGTCCTGAACAGGCCGCCGTCGCCGAGCGGGGGCGGGGGGCTGGCGCGTCGCATCATGCTCGTCTCCGATGAATCGTTGCCGATGCCGTTATGACCGCGCAGCGATGCCGGAAAGGATAGCGCAGCTCGACGGCGCGCTTCCCGTGTCCCGAGTGGAGCGCGCTGCGCCGCTGGGCCGGTGCTGCGCCGGTCGGGGATTTCCACCGCCCGGCTGCAAACGTTTGCAACAGACATGCGACCTGCTGGGTCACGCGCGCCCGCGCGGCGCTCTTCCAACTACGCCCGGGAGGCCAACGGAAAAACGGCGGCCTGACCAGGGGACGCACTGAGGCGGTGCATCCGCAATCGTTTGCAGGCACCGTTGTGCGCCGGTCTGGATATTCCGCTAATGTTCGCGGCGTTCGCTGGGTGACGCGCCGGTAGATCGAAGAAAACGCAAAGGGCGCGCGGTTTCGGCGAAGGGTAAATCGTCGGTTTTTGAGTTCGGGAGGCATGGGGGATGGACTACGCGCAGCAACAGCGCAGCCCGGGTAAACACCTGATCGGCTTCTCGCTGGTCGTACTCTTGCACGTCGTGATCATTTATGCCTTGGTAAATGGTCTCGCCCGCAAGATCGTCGACGTCATCAAGCCCCCGGTAGAAACCAAGATCGTCGAAGAGCACAAGCCGCCCCCGCCGCCGGAGGCACCGCCGCCGCCGCCGCCCAAGCTGCTCGTGCCGCCGCCACCGTTCATTCCGCCGCCGGAAATCCAGATCGCGGCGCCCCCGCAGGCCGCCCCGACGATCACCACGACGACCAAGGCGCCGCCGCCGGCACCGATGGTCATCGCCAAGCCGGCTCCGACCGTCTCCCGGCCGGCGACGCCCGCGTCGCTCGACCGCGGCCGCTGCCCGACGCCCGAACCCGCCTACCCGATGGCCTCGCGCCGCAACCAGGAGACCGGCACGCTGACTTTGCGCATCCTGGTCAACGTCGACGGTACGCCGAGCAAGGTGGAGATCGCCAGTTCCAGCGGCCACGTGCGGCTGGACGAGGCCGCGAAGAGCTGGATCATGTCGTGTCCTTTCAAGCCGAGCACGGCCGACGGCAAGGCGCAGTCCGGCTGGGCTACCCAGGTCTACACATTCACCTTGCGGGACTAGTTTCCCGTCGGGAAAATTCCGCGCACGCACGAAGGAGGGGGTATGTTGTTTCGCAAACGTTGGATCGCCTTACTGGCGACGGTATTGATCGGAGCCGGCACCGCTGCGGGCATGGGAACCTTCGTCCAGCCGGCGCAGGCACAGACCGCGGAACCGGCCAAGGACGCGGCGCCCGCCGCCGTGCCCGGTGAACCCGGCAAGGAGTCGGTGACCAATCCCTACGGGCCCGACGCCCTCTGGAAGGGTGGCGACTTCGTCTCCCGCGGCACGCTGGTCATCCTGGTGATCATGTCGCTGGGCAGCTGGTACGTGATCTTCACCAAGTTCTTCGAGCAGTTCAAGCTGCTGGGCCAGGCCGGCGCCGCGCGCAAGTCGTTCTGGTCCTCGGGCACGATCGCCGACGGCATCGCCTCGCTGAGCAACGGCAGCCCGTTCCGCTACATCGCCGAAACCGGCGTAGCGTCGACGACCAAGCACGAGGGCACGCTGACCGACCGCATCGACCTCAACACCTGGATCCTGATGTCGGTCCAGCGCGCGATCGAAAACGTGCAGAGCCGCCTGCAGGACGGCCTGGCCTTCCTGGCCACGGTGGGCTCGACGGCACCTTTCGTCGGGCTGTTCGGCACGGTGTGGGGCATCTATCACGCCCTCACGGCCATCGGCATCGCCGGCCAGGCGTCGATCGACAAGGTCGCCGGCCCGGTGGGGGAAGCGCTGATCATGACCGCCTTCGGCCTGTTCGTCGCCGTCCCCGCGGTGCTCGGCTACAACTTCCTGGTCCGCCGCAACAAGCTGGCGATGGAGAGCGTGCGCTCGTTCGGCGCCGACATCCACCTGGCGCTGCTCGGCCAGGACCCCAAGACCGCGCGCTGAGCCTCGACTAGGGACGATCCATCATGGCGATGAACGTCGGTCAGGAAGATTCGGGCGAGGACGAGGTCAACTCGGCCATCAACACCACCCCTCTGGTTGATGTGATGCTGGTCCTGCTGATCATCTTCCTGATCACGATCCCGGTGGTGCTGCACGATGTGCACGTGGATCTGCCCAAGGAAAGCAACCAGCCGCGCCAGACCAAGCCCGAGAACATCACCATTTCCGTCGACAAGGAGGGCGATGTGTACTGGGGCCAGGAACTGATGGCGGACAACGAGCGCCTGGTCGATCGCCTGAAGAAGGAGGCGGTCAAGGTGCCGCAGCCGGAGGTCAACATCCGCGGCGACCTGAACGCGCGCTACGAGGCCATCGGCCGTGTCGTGTTCGACTGCCAGAGGGCCAGCATCCTCAAGGTGGGATTCATCCTCGAGCCGCCGCCGCGCGGTTGAGCGCGGGCGCCGCGCCGCCGGCAGCACGGGCCACGCAGCACGGGTCGTTCAGCACGGGTCGTTCAGTACCAGACACGCAGTACGGGTCGACAATGCCCGGCCCGGTCGCCCCAGCAGGTGCACCGGGTCGTACACATCGGATCGGATGCAAGGAGGTATAACCATGGCAATGCAAGTCGGTACGGGCGGAGGCTCCGGCGACCCGGACGTGATGGTCGACATCAATACCACGCCGCTGATCGACGTGATGCTGGTGCTGCTGATCATGCTCATCATCACGATCCCCATCCAGCTGCACTCGGTCAACCTGAACATGCCGGTGGGCAATCCGCCTCCGCCGCCCAAGCCGCCGGTGGTGATTTCGATCGACGTCGACTTCGATGGCACCATCTACTGGAACGGCGTCACCGTACCCGACAAGAAGACGCTCGAGAACGACATGCAGTCGGTGGCCGCGCAGGAGGACCAGCCCGAGGTCCACCTGCGGCCCAACAAGCTCGCCCCATATCGCTACGTGGCGGAGGTGCTGGCGGCTGCGCAGCGCATCGGCGTCTCCAAGATCGGCCTCGTGGGCAACGAGCAGTTCATCAAGTGATGCTCCGGCCAGCGTCCGGCAGGCAATCGACAGGCATCCAGCAGGCGGTACCGCACGAAAGGATCGTGATGCGTTTTTCCAAGTTCTCGCGGGGCGCGGCTGCTCCGCATTCCGGTGCTCCCGGGACCCTGGCCGGTGCCTTGCTCTGCGCGCTGCTTGCGCTGCCGCTGGCGCTGGGCACCAGCGCCGCCCGCGCCGACGATGCCCCCGCCGCGTCCAAGGACACGGTGCTCGCGGAGGTGGGTACGCCGCTGCAGGCGGCCATCGCGCTGATCAAGGACAAGAAGTTCAAGGAGGCGCTGGCCAAGATCCACGAGGCCGACTCGGTCGCCAACCTCACGCCCTACGAGAAGTATTCGATCGAGCGCATGCGCCTGTCCGCGGCTGCCAATTCCGGCGACAGCGACGTGGCCGCCACCGCGGCCGAGGCGGTGATCGCCACCGGCCGTCTCCCGCCCGCCGACCAGCTCAAGATGATCTCGGCCGCCGGCCAGCTCTACATGACGGCCAAGAACTACCCCAAGGCGATCGCGATGTTCTCGCGCTACATGAAGGAGGGCGGGACCGACCCGGCGGCGCAGGAGAACATCATCACCGCCGACTACCTGAGCAACGACTTCCCCGCGACCATCAACGAGCTCAAGAACGTCATCGACGCCGACGAGAAGGCCGGCCGCCCGACCACCGAGCTGCACCTGCAACTGCTGCTCTCGAGCTACCAGAAGACCAACAATGCCGCCGGACTGAGCAGCACGCTCGAAAAGCTGCTCGAGACCTACCCCAAGAAGGAATACTGGCAGCAGGCACTGAGCCACCTCGTCCACAAGGCCGGCTTCTCCGACCGCCTCGAGCTCGACCTGTACCGCCTCGAACTCTCGCTGGGCGAACTCAAGCGCGAGTCGGAATTCGTCAACTTCGCGCAGCTGTGCCTGGAGGCGGGCTTCCCATCCGAGGCCAAGTCGGTGATCGACAAGGGCTACGCGGCCGGCATCCTGGGCAAGGGCCCGGAGGCCGAGCGCCACAAGCGGCTGCAGGCCAAGGCGGATAAGGACGCGGCCGACGACGTCAAGGCGCTGGGCTCCGGCGACGTCGATGCGGAGAAGGCCAAGACCGGGGATGGACTGGTCAACGCCGGCTACAACTACGTCATCAACGGCAAGTTCGACAAGGGCCTGGCACTGATGCAGCAGGGCCTGCAGAAGGGCGGTCTCAGGCACCCCGAGGATTCGCGCATGCACCTGGGCATCGCCTACTACCTGGCCGGAGACAAGGCCAAGGCCGTGCAGACCCTGCACGCCGTGACCGGCAACGACGGCGTGGGTGACCTCGCCCACCTCTGGGCGGTCCACATCGCGCACGGTTGAGGTGCCGCGGGCGCGGCAAGCGAGCAGACACGAAGTTCTCCCTCTCCCGCAGCGCGGGGGAGCGAGCGGAGGGGGGATGTGCCCCCTCTCCCGCAGAGCGGGAGAGGGCTGGGGAGAGGGTGGGTGCGTTGGTGATCCTTTGAGCTGCCGCCCTCTCCCCCGGCCCCTCTCCCGCGCGCCGCGCGGGAGAGGGGAGCTTACTTACTGCGCATCGCCTGCTGCAGACCGCAGCGACTCCCCGACCCAGACCCCGACCCGACCCGGACCCGACCCGGACCCGACCCGACCCGGTATGCCGTTCTGATTCCGGGTAAATGCCAGCCGCCGAAGAGGCAAGGCTCCATCGCACTTCCAGCATAAAAAAACTCCCGGCGTGCCGGGAGTTTTTTCTCGTTCGCTGCCGCCGCCAGGTATCAGAAAGCCCAGAACGGTCCGTTGAACGTCGAGCCGGCGACGGTCACCGGAGGGGATCCTGTCTGGTTGCCCAGGTACTCGTTGCCGATCACGATGGTTCTGCCATAGAAGAACGGCAGGCCCCAATCGATCCCCGAGGTCGTGTCGGAGGAATTCTGGTTGCCGCTGGTCGCCGAGTCGCAGACGCCGCCGGTCGAATAGGCGCCTCCCAGCGAGCTGTAGGCCGTGTTGTTCTGGCCGTTGGCGGCGAAGAGGGTCGTCGCATCGGCGATGCTGAACGTGAAGGACGGCGAGGTGATGGACGGGTCCTGCGATCCGGAGGCGAAGCCCGTCGCGCCCGTGATCAGCGCGGTGAAGGTGATGGTGGACGACGGGTCGAACCAGTACTGCGGGGTGTAGGGGATGGTCGCCACCGATTGGGGCAGGAAGATCCCGTTGGAGCCGCTGTCGATGAAACTGTTCGAGCAGACGCCGCCGCCCAGCGGCACCGTCGGCGATCCGGTGGCAAAGCCCGTGACCGAGCTGTAGAAATCCCCGTACGCGTCGGCGAGGTAGACCGAGGCATTGACTGGCAGCGCGTTGTTGGCCTGCGTTGCCACGCCGAAATACAGGTTGCCGTAGACGTTGACCTCGCCCGTGGGCACCGTGAGCGCGGGCAGCGCCACCACTACGCCATTGGAATCGTTGACGCCATTGGTATCGCTCGTGAACGAACCGACCGGATTGACCACCTGCTGGGTGGCCAGCGCGTCGTACGAGGCGCAACTGTTCGAGGTGGGGCACAGGTAATACAGCGGCGACGCGAAGGTGCTGTCCGGGCAGGCCAGGTCCGTGGCGCAATCGGCGATGAACAGGCCGACGCCGATGATGCCGTTGGCCCCGAACGACGCGACGTCGTTCAGCGCGCTGCCGGTACCCGTGCAGGCGGACGGCGTCGTATAGGCGCTGGAGTCGCCGATCACCTGGATCGGGATGTTGGCGGCCTTCTCGCCGACATTGGCGGTGCCACCGATGTACACGTCGGCGCTGCGGATCGAGCCCCAGGTGAAACCGTCGGCGAACTGGGCGCATTCGATCACGGGCGCCCCCCCGGCGGTCACCGGATTCAAGGCTATCGACGAGCCCAGGACCGAGGACATGATGCGCACGCCCGATGAGCCGGTGTCGACGAGCACGTGGTCGATCGTCTGGCACGTGCTGGTTCCGGGAATGCAGATGGTGACATTGGTGAATGCGAGATTCTGCGAGCCGACGATGAACACCGAGTCGGCCGTACCGGCTGCCGCACCGTAGGGGACGCCGTATGCGCAGGGGCCGGCATCGACGACGATCGATGCCTCGTTGGACGCCAGCCCGGTGGTGTTGACCTGCGGCAGGCCGGCTTCGCAGGCCGCTACCTGGGCAGCGATGGTGCTGGTGGAGTTGCCGCCGTTGCTGGCGCCGTTGGACGAACTGCCCCCGCAGGAGAGCAGCAGCGCGACGAGCGGCACGCCGACGGCCAGGGCCAGGGCGGCGGGCACGCGCAGGGGTCGGCGGAATAGGGATTTACTGGATGTCATGGAGCGTGACCCCGCTTGGAATGGCGTTGCTGAGATAGGCATGGCCGCTGAACGCGCGCATGTGCCCGGTCGACTCTACGTGCAGGTTGCCTTCCTGGACGATCAGGTGGCCATGTCCGCCGCGCTGGCGGTGCGCCGAGCCCGTGTACGTGTCGAAGTTCAGGCCCAGCAGCTGGCGCAGGTCCGGCAGGGTCCTGCCGGACCAGGAGACGCCGAACACGACGCCGGCCGGCGATACGTACTCGCGTACCAGGCTCCCGTCGGGCCCGCGCAGCTCGTGCACCGCATACGCCGAGCGGGTGCTCACGTGGGCGGTGGCGCGGATCTGCTGGCGGTCCAGCTCGATGGAGGCGGCCTTGTCGCCCAGCGCCGCCCGAGCCGGGGCGGCCGGCAGGACCGCGGCCGTGCCCAGCGCCAGAGCGACGAGCGCCGACTTGCGTGAGAACAGGCGCCAGCCGGTCGTCCGAGCCGCTGGAGCAGCCGGGGTCGCCGCCGGTGAGACCGGCTGGACAGGAAGGCCCTGCGCCGGCCCGGTATCGCGGCGGGCGGGTTCCGGCGCCCGCTTGGGGCCGGTAAATCGCGATCGTGGGAACATCGGTCCGCAACCTTTTCAAGTGGATCGAAAACGCGCCATCTTGGATCAAG
>Ga0116231_10010962_pt1 | contig 14223 bp, 9 predicted proteins | sample S1TSphgellanicum_2_FD_89695 | JGI IMG/M metagenome (GOLD analysis project Ga0116231, IMG submission 89695) | Host-associated microbial communities from peat moss isolated from Minnesota, USA - S1T2_Fd - Sphagnum magellanicum MG | ecosystem: Host-associated > Plants > Peat moss > Unclassified... | reverse complement strand
TTTTCAAATACCCAGAACCAATGGTTCTTTCATTCTGTTTTTTTTCTTCCAAATAGTCAGAGCATATGGGTATTACAAAAAAATCAAATACCCACCCCACATTGGTATTCTTTTTGTTCACAACAACAGTTTCTGAAACCAACCAATGGTGCGCTAAATATGTTCCCATAGGTTCCCCAAACTCTTGTTCCCAATACTTGTCTTTACGTCAGTCATATCCTTTGTCCTAAGGTTTTTTTTTGTTCTTCTTCCTGGTTTATTTCCTTCCCATTCCGTAGTCTTTACGTCAGTCATATCCTTTGTCCAAAGGTTTTTTTTTTTCTTCTTCCTGGTTTATTTCCTTCCCATTCCGTAGCCACTGTCCGTACCGAACGAAGTCAGGGGAGGCTTCATTGTCCGGCTTCACGGGCGGCTTCATCCTTCCTTTACTATAAGTAATAATGGTACAAGGCTAGCATTTCCTGAGAGCATCTCCACCAACGCTCAGTATGTGACCTTGCCAAATTATTTCTTACATCCAAGTTTCAGTTACTAACTTTTTTTCACCCCCCACTCATAAAACTGAAACTGGACTGCAAGTACGGGAGAGACTAGTAATAGCAACCCACTTGGACCAATCAAACTATCTCGCCAATCAGAAATAAAATTTGACTCTGTGGGTATTTTCAGGGTCCCAGCAGTCTTCTAGTGGATTTGACCTATGAACCTCATCCAAGATTTCCAGTGCAGGGTCACATATGGATGAGTGTTGGTGGAGATGCTCTCATGTCTTAATAGTGTGGTTGGTTAATGATACCAGGAGCAAATATTAATCTATGCATGGGGGGTTACTGTATGAAACCCACCCAACACTTGTATAGAAACTAAGAACCCTAATTTTTTTGGGGGTGTTTCTAAATAAACATACCATGCTAAGATGAAATGAGGGCCTCTCAGTTCAAATTTAACATTTGTCAGGATAAATGTTACCACTAAGTTAGCCCCAGCATAAAATGATCGCCAGGTTTTGATGGCGTCAAACCTTAAGAGAGGATTGAGCATCAAGTTTCATCCCAAATTCCACAAGGAGTGGGAAACACATCATGGGTTTTATTGGTAACAAGAGTAAAGTGCAATTGTGATGAACACCAACTAAGTTACCAAGGTTCCAACCAGCGTTGGCCAGTTCTTTACTTATATTGAAGTGCATGCACACTTGGTGTTAAGGACTCTAGTATTGAGTCCCCTAACACCAAGCTAGTCATTTAAAACCTAAACCTATTTACTACGAAGATTTGATGTTAAGTGAACATTCACTTAATACTAAACAATCACCCATTTTAACATTGGGTACCACCTAAGATGCCACCTAAATTTTTACTTAACACTATTAGGGCCAGAGTGAACCAGCAGCCACATTGGTATGACCAACAGCAAATACCAACCTCATACCAATGTCTGCCTGGTAGGGACTTGAGGTAATAGAGTTATATGTAAAGTAAGAAAAACACAGCACCAAAACCCTTAGTTTGGTCATACACAGGTTGAGATTCCAAAAAAAAAAACTCCAAAAAAGTGGCATCAGCATTCAACGAGGGATGAAACTCAGAAAACCATCAATTTTGGTGGTAAACTGAGTTTCATCCTGTCTTTCCTTTTTCCTGAACGCCGCCACTGCTGCTGCTACATATATTTTCACTGCTCCTAACTGTACAATTACTGTAATTAGTTTCGAACCTCGTGCATTAAATGCTGAGTTTCAGCATTTCATAAGTGAGTTGCAGCGTTTCATACTGAGATTTAATAAAATGTCTTTACTTTGTGGATACCAGTGAAAGAGGGGATAGTGGGTGAAAGGAGGCCCAAAGACAGGGTGAAGACAGGGTTACTTTACGGATAACTCTAATATCAGTTTAATATTACACTATATCATTCTCAATATCTGGTATATACTTGTGAGATACCAATCGAAAATCAGCCTTGGACCCTAATATCAGGACCAGATTGGTATGCTTTTTTTTTATAAAATATAATAGGAGTATAATATGTTCAAAAGTTGATACCTACAAACTAGGTAGGTACCTACCAACACTGATTTCAACTTCATAATCTATATTGTAAACCCTAGCTACTTATCCCTCCCACTACTTAGGTGACTACTAACTAACTATCTATCTATAGCAACACATGAACCCACAGCCAAAGTGAACCAGCACCCACCAACACACCAGGCAAGATGGGATGTTGTGTGGAGTAGAAACACATTTTTGGTGTATTCTTGTTCCATAGCTAACCATTGTGGTTTAGCTACTAATGTATTATTAACCATCCATTGGACACCCATTGTGGATGAATTGGGACAAAGAATAAAACCTCTTAGTTCCCCTTCAAACTACCTAGCAAATCACCTATGTAAAAGTGGGTAAGTACAAGGTTAGTTCTCATTTTGGGTGTTATGAGAGCATCCAAGAGGTGTACTCTAGAGTACATAATATGAGGGGTGGATTGAGGTAATAAGGCTCCCTCATGCATCTTATTAAGAAATGGGAGACACTTAATTTGCCAACTAATTGTGAGTAACACATTGTTTAAGCCATTCATCATTCTTGAAACATCCCATAAGGTTATTGCTTCCCTTTGGTTGTGGGTATGGACTTGTTAGCTATTATATTATGTGTTATTGTGTCAATGTTTACAACTATCGTTGTCCACACACATAAATTGAATGACAAAAATTTACAATGAATATCACATCACATCCAAAAAATAAAATACAACTCACCTACAAACTTGTAGGAATTTAAAATCAAAACAAAAAGTGAAAAAATATATAAAACAATGTGCAACAATGAAACTTGCATAAAAATGTATAGAAATTTGTAACAATAAACTTGCATGTTTTGGAATTTGAAGTGATTTGAAAACATGCCCAAAAGGATTATATCCCCAAACACAAAACATTTTATAAACAATTTTCATTCAAACAAGTTCCAAGCTAAAACACAATTAATTACATTAACCATTACAAAAAGATGTGGCCAAATTCCCTTTGTGTTTTATTAGGTTTTGAGTGAACTTGAACAAATTTACCATGGTGAAAGTGGCAAATCCCATAGTGAACAAGGACTAATGACTACTTACAATAAATGAATTCACTAAGCTAGCTTCTTAATTCATAAATAGATAAGAACCCAAAACTAGGTTAAACACCTAAACTAGGCTACTTGAACTTAACTAAACACCTAATTAGGTTAAAACTTAAGCCACCTAGCCCATCAATTTAAAGTGCAAGTGTGAAGGTTTGAACTTCTCACCTCCATGTTTAAATAGCAAGTCCTTAACCATTGGACCATTATTTAAATAAATGATATGATTTGTCATCACTTATTGTCTACACAATATGTTTAGTTGGGTACATCCAAGGTTGACCTAATGAACATGTAATGTTGTAAAAATAAACATATTTTTTCATTTGAAATTAATTGCATTATTTTTGCATTCCTTTATGAAACTATAATATAGACAAAGTGTTTTAGATGAGCCACAAGACTATTAAACAACATCCAACAATTATTGATTTTTTTTAAATGCTTGTTTTCTTAATATTCTAACTATAGGAACATAGAATTATACCCTAGTTACAATATACCAAACATTGTAAAAATGTAAAATTGCCCTTCCAATCCTTTCAAAATTGGACACTTCTTTTTGGAACCCAATTGTGAATGAACCAAGCTAACCCATTTTCTTTTGGATGGTTTTGTGAAGTTGTATGATGGTTAATCAATGTTCTTTTACAAAAAATTTGAAGTTCGGCATGGAATTCCATACCTTGGTTGGTGAGTATTTCAATTAAAAATCCACACCCGCTAAAAACCATGTTAAAAATTTCATTGTTAATTTTTTCATTAATGCAATCAAGCAATGACTTCAATTCAATCCATTTTGAGAAATGTTCAATCATAACCAAAACATATCAATTATGTTGCCCCATGAATCTTAATGGTTGGCAACATCCAAACTTCGTTGATAACTAAATTTCATGATGGGCAATAGTTGTAGATGATTTGTAGACATCGAATGACGCTCACATTTGGTCATACACCACACACCAAAGAAAAAATTTGTTAAATATGTAATTGCATTCTTTGCAACTAGTAATGTGCATGGAACAAACTATAATTTTGCTTTTCCCTAAAATGGCCCAACTTCCCATGAACATGTTGTACAAGGCCTTCATGTTGTTTTGGGCAAGGTGCTACTCACATTCGTTCATCATTTCATACTTGTAAAAAAAAAATTACTTTCCCATTTGAACCTTTTGGTTCTATGCACAATTTTATAGATAGGTGTCAACCAAGCTATAATGTTTCATGCTTTCAAGTACATAATAATAATGGTATCATTATGTATGTCTAGGTACCATCATCCTTTGGATCAACATGCATGTGGGAATCCCCATTACCCATGCCATTTTAAAATGAAACCCCATAATACCCCAATAGGTGCAAAGGTATGTATAAACATGCCATCATGGAATTACCTCCTCATCTTTATCATCATGCTAGCAAACTATAATGGTATCAGGCTTGCCAAAATTCGAGTTCCAATTTGATCCATCAACATCTTGATTAACCTTACTCATCTATCATATTCATATAAAATAAAGGTTCATCTAGCCAACTTCTATATCATCTGATTCGATTCCATGAAGAATTTGAATGATTGGTGATTGATAACCAACATAATGGGCTACCATACAAATAAGATTAATTGGAATGATGAAACTACTCAAAAAATAACAAGACATTCCTTTTCATATGAATTATAATTTGCCTTTATTTTATTGTTTGACTAATTAGTGTATGCCACCATGAACTTTCAAAAGTCATTGTCAAATTGGGTAAACATGGCTTCCAACCTTAAGGTATTCAAATCAATATGTAACTAAAATGATCAATTTTGAATTGGTTGCCTCAAATGGGAATTAAAATGAGCTTAGTTTTCAACTCTTGTGCCTCACCCCAAATGTATTTTTAATCAATCTTTGTCAACTATGTTAAAGGTTCAACAATGTTAGTAAATCCTTTAATGATTCTTTAGTAGTAATTACACAAACTTAGAAAAGTTCATAATCGGTTAGTGTATGTCAACTAAAAAACTTATAAAATGCTTTCAACTTTAACCTTTTGAACCTTTGATCCTCCAAAACAAATCATGTGACCCAAGTATTCCACATGAATATGAAAAAACAATGTTTATTTGGATGCAACTTAAGGCTATGTTTTTAATTTTTTTCAAACACCCATTGTAAATGTTATATGTGGTCCCTTAGAATTAAGTTTTAAATGATAATATCATTTACATAACATTTGGCAAAGTTGAAACCTACCAATACTCAATCCATGACCTTCTAAAGTTCTATAAAAACGTTTTTCAAACCAAATGGCAAGAATTGCAAAACATCTTAAGGTTGCCTAAGGTCGAACTAGGCCCATTCCTTCAAGTTGAATACAAAACATACAATATAGTCATGTAGTAATTGTCATGTTATATGCATCTCATCTCCTATAACTATTATATTGATCTTTAGGTTCCATGTTTCTACAACCATTTGTACCTTGGGTTGGGATGATGGATTACCATTACTGCCCCAAGTTGAAAGTGCGACCTATGATTGCTATGCATAAAATGGGAAATTGCCCAATTACTTTGGCACCACCATATGACCAACATCTTTACCCATACCCAAAAATATTTCTTAGTGATATTAATCCTGAAACTTCCAAGGATATAAAATTTGTGTTATACCATCACCTTGGGCCCTTGCATCTATATGATTGTCCCAATTTTGGGTGCAATAAAAGTGGATGAGGCTCCCCAAGTGGACATAATTGTGCAAAATGTCTATGCTCTATTAATCCTAGATTTAGGATCCAAGTGAGGCAATTAAAGTCCATAACCAGCCCCAATGTGTGCCTTTGAAGGTTTTTTGAAAAATTTGGCACTACATTAATGTTAGTGTGATGCCCCATGGTTTGTTCCCTTTCATTTGCATTGGGTTCCTTCATATTTGAAGAATGGGAATCCCAAATCATTTTCATTTTTCCATCCTAAATGCATGAGAAAATGAAAAAATTATAAATGTTGGTAGGGTTGTTCATTGAAGTCCAACCCTATTGACCACAACCAAAGGTGGTTTGTCATCATGGCATATTACAATGTGATTGGTGTTTTGGATCCAAAATGTCATCCACCAAGCATATGGGTGCCTTCAAAATGAGCTAATATGCTTGTTGGTGGTACTAAGTTAGTCCATGTCCATCAAAACTAATGAGCACCTTAATCAAGTATTGTAGCATCCACTTGCATTGGTTTATTGATTCAAACTTTGTTTTGTTGTCATCAGTTAACGTAATTTGTTGAAAATCCATTGAATTATAATGGTGAGACATTCTTCAACAAATATACACATGGGTGCATCTATGTCATCTACTAACATTGCAAAACGTGAATCAATTCCCATTAAAGTTTTAATCTAGGGTTTGAAAAGCCTTGACCCATACTAACTTGTGAAAAACCTTGGTATGGACATCCTTAAATGACTAGATCATCTAGCCCAATCATGTCCAAATATTGTGTTCACAACAATGTGATATTGTTTGATAAGGAATGTTAGTTGAGATACCAAACTAAAGTACTGAGACTAACCCTAAACCAATGCCTACAAGTAACACAAAAATGGATATTCCTTTCATATGAATAATCCCTTGAATAGTCTTGGTATCTTATGGGTGTAATCATAGTGGCTGATTATTAGCATCCATGAGTGATAATGGGCTTGGTGATGGCAAACTATGTTAAGCATAATGAATGTAATGAGGGTTTAGCCTATACTTTCAATAATGTGCCCCATGGTGGCATGAGATCTAATATTATAAAAACCTAAATCAATGGCATCCCCCTTGCCCTTGACATCACCAATTCACTATTGGGGGGGTTCATCCTAATCATTGATATTGTTCTTCAATAACTCCTAATGATGAGGAAAACCTAATAATCTAACCAACATAACTAACTTGCTACATTTTTTTACATGTTTTCTAATAAATTTTACCAACATGGAAGCCTTATGATTATTTCATGTTTGTCATCCTAATCATTAATTTGTAGTTTCCTCCTAGAAATTTAATGTAACCCCTAATGGATATAACGTCATTCCTCCAACCAACATGTCATAAGATGTATCATGTGTAACCACAGTTCGGGCCCACATTATGGTATAGTTTATTGATTAGTTAGAATTAACCTAGATTACAACTTCTTATTTGGTTAACCCATGAAACTTCTTTAATTGACTGATGAACATTATGATTTACTATTTGGTATAAGTAAGATTTTAGATTGGCATCGTTTTATCCAAGACCTTATGATATTGCCACTTTGTCCAATATTAAAGGTTGAACACTTGAATTTGATAAAACTCTTTAAGGTTAGTACCATTTTATTGACATCCCTTGCAATTAGAAATATCGTCCCCCTTATGTATCATCGCTGCATTGGGAATAACTCTTGTTTGATTAATGGTTGGAATTATTGGGAATTCATGAAGCTTCACTACAAGTTGGATGCCAAGATGGCTCTTTTGAAGAATTTGGTTGATTGTCATGTGATAGGTTTGGATTAGGCCCGAACTTGTTTTCTTCTAAACCTTCAATTTTTTTTTTTTTAAATACAAAATAAAATAGGAAATATGGGTTGGACCGCCTAGACCCCTTATCATGAGGCTCCTTCAAGCCTTACAAAGCTCCCAAGCCTATTAAGCCTAGTAGGCTTGAAAGAGCTTGAATTTAGCTCAATGGAGCCCACTTTTTTGTTTCCTTCCTTGCATAACAACAATTGTTTCTCATTTTTTTAGCACTCATGATTTCAATGACAATGAACATGATGAAGGTGATTTGAAAGGGGTCACCTTTTTGTCAAAAAAGCTTGGTTGGGAGCTCAAGTTCCTAGTGATGACAATGCAACAAATGTCGTTACTTTTGTTTTGTTGATGTGTTATAATGATGTCCAACAACAAGGGGGAAACCCCTCCCCCCCCTCCCCTTTCCCCTTTTGTTGTTGTTGAAAATCAACCAAGCTTTAACCATAGTGGTCATAATGGTGTTTTTATTGTTGTTGATAAGTTGCTCTAATGTAAAATGAGAGAAGAAGAGAGCAAGGGAGGGATAGAAGAAGATGGAAGGGGGTTTTGTGATAAAAGCAAGGCCTTTTTCTTTTCCTTGTTTTTTTTTCACCAAGTTTTCTTCAACACAACCTTTTCACAGTCTAAGGTGCCCATGCTTTTTCTAGGATTCAAGTGCCCAAGGTATCTTATAAACGACACAAATGAAAACAAATGAAACAAAACAATAGCTCCACAATGGTTGTCATAACAAAATCCCATGCAAAAGATGAAACACAAAAAAATGCAAACTAAATTTAAATGCAACACAATTAAAAGTAGACTCAAACTTTTGATGGTTCAAAAAATGACTTGCATAGAAACTTGAAAGAATCCAAACCCAAAACGCAAAATGAAAACACACACAAAACAATGTGCAACAATAAAACTTGCATAAAAACATAGAAAAACTTACAACAACAAACTTGTGTGTTTTGGAACACTCACAAAATTATATCCCTAAACATGAAATATCTTGAACCCAATTCACACTTGAACAAGTTCCAAGTTAAAACATGGTTATTTACCTTAACCCATGTTAAGACCAACCTAATTAAAACTTAATCAAGTAACAAAATGTAACACGTTTAGCAATTCTATTAACTTTGCAATGGATGATTGGATATTGGCAAATGGATGAATAAACCAATGATATTTGGCAATGGTATTGTGTGGTGAAGACAATGTTCCATAATCATTTCCTTTTGTTTATTTTTGGTACATAGATACTGTAGTCCTTGGATAGCTTTAGCAGATCTTTGTCAAATAATTAATTTAATCCAGAATTTTTGGTTTGGCATCGATCTTTTTAATTCTGAAAATTTTGACAAAGTTGAAAATAGTTTAATTTATTCCAAAGCCTAATGAGCATAGGTATATCTCTGGCATCAAGGATATAAGAAAGCCTTCATCTATGCATTATAATGTCAATTTTGGGCGAATTGTGGGTAGGTGACTTTTTTTTAATGTGAAAAATGAAAAACTTGGGGGATTTCTTATTGCCAAATTTCAAAGAAAATAAAATTCATTAGATTCTACATCAAGTTCAATAGCCAAAAATATGGAAGGATACTTCATTTTTCCTACTTTCTTGTTTTTTGATAGCCAAATTTTCCTAAATCATCATTGGTCATGTTATATCATAAAATTGTAAAACAGCACTGATTTAAACAAAATTGCAAGGAAAAAAATCTGACCCATAAAATAAATATTAATAGACTTCCCAAAATCTTTTAGCCAGCAAATATGCAACACTAGCAGGCACACCCAAAAATGTGTGCTACCTAACGGGGCTTTACACTAGGAGTCAAGGCTGGAATAGGGTTTAGGGTTTCAATCTGCCCCAAGTTACTAATAAATGCTGAACTTTATGGCCTTGTAAGTGGCCCCCCAAGGCTACAAAAAAAGGATACCATCACATTTGGGAAGCCAATTTGCAACCCTTGGGGCCAATGTTCCAGCATTTTATTAATATCCTGACGTCAATGTTCTAGAATTTGTTCGTAACTTGGGGGCCAAACAACAAGCCAAAAATGCTTCATAGTTGGCCTCGAGTTTTTTTTGGACCCCGACTCCTAGTCTAAAGGGGCCATTATATTCTAAACAGAAATTATAAATAAATCAAGGGTGATGACAATTAAAGGGTGAATAAATAAATAAATAAATAAAGGAAAAACACCCTGCAAGGGAACAAGAGAAGAAAAAAAAGAAAGGATCAAAGTCCTAACAAAAGACCACACCCGAAAATGCAGAACACTCAAAGGGGAGCCATAAGAAGAGAACTAGTTGGCCCCTTCTGGGACCTGGAGTGGAGGTAGGCCTAATGCCCCATTTTATGAAGGGTATTCATATTTTTCCCCTTTCAATTGTTGGGTCTCATTATTTTATTTTATTTTATTTTACCAAGTAAATTGGATGTGCAATGCATGGTCATAGTCAAGAAGGAACAATTTTTTTTGTGTCTCAAAACTCTTTTAAATTGATGTTCAATAAATATAATAAACAATGCAAAGTGATGCTTGTGACCACGTGGCGCTCTAAAATTTCAGATTGCATTTTGAGCCCTCAGGCCTACCTCCACTAAAAAAACATAAGACCTAGGACCTAAACCCATCACCAATAGGAGAAAGCAAAGTCGTGCAAGGAGATGGACGAAAAACCTTGAAAGACACCAAGCCTAGAAGATGACAATTTAGTTCTTTAATCACTTGACTTATGAATCCAAAGAAGCTCACCTGCATATTAAAAAAAAAACTCTTTGTAGGCTCAAAGTCTACTCATGTAAGCACATGGGTGGACTTGTATACATGATACCATAGATTTTTCAGTACATATATATCTCTCTCTCTTTCTCTCTCTCTACACATTTTTGAAATCATGTGTTACACATGTCTCAAAGTCAAAGAAAATTATACAAGATACCAATCACAAGCTATATAGAAGCCCCACCAAATTCCAATATGATTGAAAAGCTTGTGCTATTCATTCCTAAGTTACCTACCACCAAAATCACATGTTAAAAATTATTAGAATTTGACCCCAAATTTTGATTAAATGTATTCGGAGGAGAAAATGAACATTGAGTGAACTGGCATCTCCATTGGTACCTACTACCATGATTAAAATTAAAAAACACCTAAATGTTTTTTTTTTTTCAAAATGGTTGCTTCAAAACATTATAAAATATTCTTTCTTGAAGAAGACTAAATATAAGCTTGAATATAAGTTGTTAATTATTTAGGGTTTTTAAAAAATGACCTTGGATGCCTTAATTATGATGTATGTATAACAATTCTTTGATAGGAACAAGTATGGTAACTCATGTCACCAAGTTTGAGCTATTAGAGTTTTTGATTTGTAGTTAGTGTTATGATAAAAAAAAGATGAGGGACATTGAATTTCAGCAAAAGTTTGTTTTGGGAATGAAAATTTTCATTATTTTTTTTTCCATTCAATTCTTTAATAAAAGGAAATATATATATATATTTAAAATCCCAACATTTACATACTCAAGAATGGCTTCAATTCAAATCATGGTGTGAGACATGGCCAATGGTGATCTCAGACATTGCATCATCTTTACAATTTACAAAACAAAAACATCAAAGCAAAGAGTTCATGAGCAATGTTTTTTTCCTTTTTTAAAATTTTGTTCCCCCCAAATTTGTGAAGTAGGTGGGTTAGTGATCATCCACAAGAGGACTTGGCCAAATTTGGGTACTAGAAAGTAGAAAAAATGTAGGATTCCTCTGACATGTTGGAACCTATTGTCTAAATATGGGGACTTTAGGAAAAAATTCCTCATAATGTGGTGACACATTATGATGACTTGGGCACATTCCCCTCCTCTACCCCCAAAAGTCCTTTGTATCATTTGCACCTCCATTTTTTTTTTGGTCACCACCAGTATACTAAAATTCATTGGCTCCAAAATAAGAAAGAACACCGTTCATGAGTCACAAAACTCTCAATGTGCATAATAATAATAATAATATTCATGATGATTTGTCTCATTACTTTTGGAAGGGAATAGAAGACACGAAAACACCTAGAATTTCTTCTCTTTGGATATCACCTATTTATGATGGAAAAACAAGGAAAAGATAAGTGCTTTGAAAAGTGCTTATCCAAGCTTGCCACCCTCAAATCTTCTATCTATATTACACACACACACACACACACACACACACACACACACATGGGACCAATTAATCCACATTCTAACAAAAGAGTCCAAATTGAAGGAAAGTTCTTCCTATTTTTCTTTCCTTTATTTGTGGGGAATGGGAAGGGGAAGGAGGTTTGTTCTCCACGGTTTGTCCCAATTCCGAACTTCTTATTTGCTTGCTGGTAGTTGATTTATGATCTTTAGTAGCACACCCTATTATTACACCATGTGGTACTAGAGTGGTGATAATAGAAATGTGGCCCCACCGGCCACCTTGTGGTAGGCTACTTAGAAATGTGGTGATATTAGAGATGTGGCATTTTGCATTGGAGTTTTGGGTAGATAAAGTTTATAAACAATTTATGGTCTTTGCATGCCATGTTACTAACATGCCTTTGCCCTGTGCATTTCTTCTAATGCTTCTATACATTTCTATTCCTTCATTTCTGGATTCTCCAGCAATTTTTTTAAGGGCTAGTTTCTTTCTTAGAACCCAAGAAAACATTTGCTTTCTCAAATGTCTGTTGGCCAAGAAAGCAAAGAGCAACTCTAAATGTCTCAGTGATTTATCTTCTTTATCTGTGATAATTGATGATGACTTGTGTGCCTTTCCAAGTCTGCATCATGAAGGCTTGGAATTGGACTTTTCTGCTTGAAAAGAGGTGAAAAAAACTATTATGTAGTAAAGTTATCTGTAAAATCACCCTCTCTTTCACCCCTATCCCCTCTTTCAGTGGTATCTGCAAAGTTAGGAAATCCGCACCAGTGGAGGCGCTCAGGAAAAAGGAAAGACGGGATGAAACCCAGTTTACCACCAATTTTGGTGGTGGAAAACTAGTTTGGGTCCCAGTTATTTCGTTTTGTAAAGTTTCATTCCCAGTTACACATTTGATGCCCTATTATGCCAAAACTTGCTGTTCTCGCCGCCCCCTAATTGATAACTTGAACATTAATTTTTAAATATAAGCCTTTTGGAATTGATACACGTGTCAGGAAAGGCCCTGATAGATCAGAGCATAGGCCAAGGTCCAGGGCTTAACATTACACGTGTGTAAATTTAAGGGTGGAGTCCAAAGTCCCAATCCCCCCACCCAATAGGATCTTAACCTCTTAACCCCTTACCCCTAGGACCAGGTGATTGTGCCAGGTAAGGTCCCTCAAATAGCATACTGTAGTGGCATGTGCCACTGGCTTAAGTGTGAATAGGACCCTGAAAGTAGAGCTCAATTGTGAAAAAATAATTTTAAACTTTAAATTAATTTCCAGGAACAAAAATTACATAAATTTCAACAACCCCCTCTCTCTCTCGTTAGGTCTAAAAATTATAAAATCATCTCCAAGAAATCCACTTATCAAGGGCTATGCAATAGTACCAAGAGCTCACCCCAATTTCCTTAATTGTTTAGGTTTTGAGTTTTTCGGAATTGCTTTGACAAAATTGTTCAAATATTCAATAACAATTTGCACCCCTATTCATCAAGGTGGTATTCATCCATTGATACCAAGAGTGTGGTGGGGAGCCATGGTTTGGGAGATCTCAACATGACACACAAAGCAAGCAAACTAGCTTTCCTTAATGTATAGATACATATTTCTCCATACTATGATGAAAGTCACAAGGTAATGCATGCTTGGACTATAATTTTGGGAAAGGAGGAAGCCTTGCTCTTAGTCTAGGGACCAAAATACACGAAGTTGAAAAATGAGCCCTCTATAAAGTACACAAACTCCATGGGCTAAGGATAAGGATGCTTTGCATTAGGAAGAGGCCCACCAATCAAATCTACACACATTGGGAAAACCAAAAGATGGATAGGATTAGGATTAGGATTTTGGATTAGCAACTTTTGGACCACATTTCAGACCTTGAAACTTAAAAATGCAAACATGGGTCAATTTACTATTTGGGACACCAAGTTCATTCTTGTACATTCATGACATGTTGCATTTGGCATTCATCCCATGTCTCCAATGGTGAAAAGGTGTGCACTTATGTCCACTTTTATGTACCTTTAGTGCATAATCTCTTCCATGATAGTCAATTTTACCATTTCCAATAGAAGTCCATTAGTGTATGTATAGGTTGATCAATTGACTCCTACAATGAAAGTGTGTAGGTTGCCCTTGTCATCCTTCTCATATTCCAAAGTCAATTAGGGTTGAGAGAAACATGAGTGTATATATATATATATACAGGTAACTAGAATGAACCTCTAGTTTCAATTTTGCATGTTTTGAATGTTGAAATCCTTTGAATTGTGACAAAAGTGAAAGCCTCTTCTAAAAACGGCTTGAACTAGTTGGCCAACTTAGTAATGCCATACTTACCCATTCACAATCCAAATCCCCAACC
>Ga0116231_10010961_pt1 | contig 14224 bp, 11 predicted proteins | sample S1TSphgellanicum_2_FD_89695 | JGI IMG/M metagenome (GOLD analysis project Ga0116231, IMG submission 89695) | Host-associated microbial communities from peat moss isolated from Minnesota, USA - S1T2_Fd - Sphagnum magellanicum MG | ecosystem: Host-associated > Plants > Peat moss > Unclassified... | reverse complement strand
TTTGTGAGGTCACGAATCCCAGACAGCTATGGGATGCACATTGGGAGTCTTTGAGCGATGACATTGAAGTAATGACACACTGTGAGCGTGCTGATCCAACTGTTACCCTTCCTGAGTATGCATTAAAGGATCGTGCATTGTATGAGATCGATCAAGTTCTCATGCGCAATGGACACTGCCTAGAAGATTTTCTAACACTTCCCAAGTCTAATTACATCCCTTCTATTCATGGAGGAAACCGATTGGTCCAAGAAGAACTGGTTTATGATCGATATTCATTAACCGCACATGCGGACAATGCAGAAGATAGGTTGAATGATGATCAACGCAACGCATACGAAATTATTTTGAATGCCGTGACAAACAAAGAAGGCAAACTATTCTTTGTGTATGGCAGTGGTGGAACCGGTAAAACATTTGTTTGGACAACACTTCTGTCCTGTCTATGAGGGCAAGGCAAAATCGTGCTTGCAGTTGCCTTATTAGGAATTACGTCTTTGTTGCTTCCAGGCAGCGGAACCGCCCATTCAAGATTCAAGATTTCAATTGATCTGCACGATGAGTCAACTTGCAACATCACACAAGAGATGAAAGTGGCCGAGTTGGTGCATAAAGCTGATCTGATCATTTGGGATGAGGCATCGATGATGCATCACCGAGTTTTCGAAGTTGTTAATCACACCTTGCATGATTTGATGCAATTGGATGACGCACAGGTAATTGGGAAAATCTTCGGTGGGAAAACCGTGGTCCTTGGTGGGGATTTTCGTCAAACCTTGCCTGTCATTCCCAAGGCGGGACGAGAAGACATTGTTAGTGCTTCCTTGCCTCGATCACATCTTTGGCAACATGTTACAATTCTTCGTCTTCATATCAACATGTGAGTCATGGCAACCAATTCTGAAAAACAACGAGAGTTTACTAAATGGGTGTTGAATGTTGGAGACGGTAGTCTTCTCGCCATTGCAGGAGAAGAAGGTGTCGATCCAGATTGGATCAAGATTCCATCCCATATGAGGCTACCAGCAGAAGATTGCAGCTTAAGAGGATTAATCCGAACCATCTATCCGGATCACCGGTGCCACTCTGGGGATGCCATGTAGCTTATGCAATGCAGCATTATAGCCCCCAAAAATACTGATGTTGATGAAGTCAACAATGCAATTTTAGAATCGTTATCTGAAGAATCGCACACGTACTTGAGCGCAAATTGTTTGGCTCCAACAAAAGAAGGTGCAAATGTTGCTACATGAGTTTTAATGGATTCATTGTATCCGGTGGAACACTTTGCGATTCAGCGATATCGCAAATCATGAGCTGCAACTCAAAGTGGGTGTGCCAATCCTTTTGTTGGGTAATCTCAATCAATCAATAGGATTGTGTAATGGTACGAGGTTGATTGTCAAAAGATTGGGTCAACGTGTCATTAACGAGGAGATCATCACAGGGAACAATGTCGGTAAACGTGTGTTCATACCTCGCATCATCATGTCCACCTCCAGGATTGATTGGCCATTTGTTTTGCGTTGTCGTCAATTTTTAGTTTGAGTGGCATTTGCGATCACAATCAACAAGAGTCAAGGTCAGACATTCAACAACGTTGGGGTATATTTGCCGTTTTCGGTCTATTCCCATGGTCAACTGTATGTTGCTATTTCACGAGTCACAACTAGTGCAAACATCAAGATTTTCAACGGCCAAGGTTCCGATAGATAGATGTGAAATGTCGTATATAAAGAGGTTTTGGAACTGTAGTTTGTAATCGTAATTTCGTAATATGTACCGTCAAATGCACACAAACCTGTGCATTAGGCACGGGGTCCAAACTAGTAGTATACTATATGATAACAATGATGTATGCATCACAATGGCAAAAAGTCTTGGGATTCTTAGGATAAAATTTCAAAACTTATGACTTATTAAATTATGAATATCACAACTTTCTAGTTTCATAAATCCTACATATATAACTTCAAATAAAAACTTTCAAAAGAGAAGTTGTAGCCTTTGATGAGATCTTTGTGACACCATTTCACATGTTCAATTTGAAGGTTATTTGACCCTTGTTTCTCGGGTTTTAATGGTCAAATTCCAAACTGCCATTTTCACTATTGAACTTTCTTTTTTCCATAATTATAGACTCCAACTTTCAAAATGAGAAAAACCACTTAAGAATGTTGGGACTCATTATCCAAACTTGTGAGAATGTTTGAATCTTGAAACGTTCTCCTAGTCCATTCCCCATTTCATGCCTTAGCCTTGGTCACGGACCTAAGGCTAAGGTCACAATGTTATGACATTTCAAATTTGACAAAATATAAACAAACAAGAAAAAGGTGAAATGAAATGTTTAAAAACATAAAACAAAAACTATTTTGAAAAGCTATTCATCCATGATATATTTATATTTAATATAGATTTTTGTTTTGGAATATTTGACCACAAAATGTTAAAAATAAAATAGACCAATTTGTACCTAATGTTTTATGCTTCAAAAAAACACCATGAATCCCAACTTATGTTATGTTTTAAAGTAGTTAAATGCATTAAGAAAAATTGAAAATTTGTGAGTGGCGTTCGTGAATAATGTTTAATTGTAAGCAACATTTATAACTATTATCTTATTAATTATGTATGACAAATCACATGCAACCATTGGTTGCAAACAACATTAGTGTTGGCATCATCAACTTTTTAATGAACTTTGTGGTCAATCTATATGGTATCATCCTATGATCAGACCATATACATATGGTTTATGTGAATTTGTTTGATTATAATGCAACTATTTTGGTGACTTTTACAATGTTGCAAGATGGTATAATTATGAATAATATATTTTTAATAAGTATGTCTAACTTATAGATAATTAGATCCTTAATGTATCTTTAAAATATACCTTAAATCTAATGTACCATTAGGTATATATACCCTTAGTATACCACTAGTAAATTTTACTATACCTTTATGGGCTCTAGGTTCACATCATAGTTCTTAGCAAAAATTAATTTTGGTTGTGATTAATGTGATGTAATTTATTTTTTTGTAGGTGAAAATAATAATAATCCATTTGCAAGAATGAGAAAACACCTAATCACAATTTAGTGGCAAAATTATGTGTTAGGAATCAAATGTAATTGCAAAAAGGATCATGGATAGTTACATGTAACAATTAGTCACATGTAATCACAAATTTATTGATTATAAAAAACAAGGTTTCTTTTAATGAGTTCATATGTATGAATATGGTAGTTTCGAAGTCTAACTACTAGTTATAAAATTTTAATCTTCTATTGATTTTCATGTTTTGATAATCATCACCATTAAAGTGACCATGAGGAACACAAATCATAGAAGAAAAATGTCATTTGTAACCAAGTTTTGCAATTAAAAAGCATTGTTGCAATTTTAAAATGCCATTTGCAATTTTTTTCAATTGTAAACAACAATTTATCTTCTAGTGAATTGGGAATGATAATTTTATATTAGAAGAAAATATTTAATCAAGGTTCATGGCTATGATTAGCAATTCAAATTCATGTGCATTTTTATTTTGCTAGGACCAAATGCATTTATTTAAACCAATTTTGTATAATTATTTGAATTTATAAAGAATCGTTACTTCTAGTTCTTTGAAAAAAAACTAGAATCAAAGAACCTTTAGTCCTAATTATTTCAAAAACCTTAAAGAACCAATGGTTTCCATGAAATAAAATAAAATGAATTGGTAATTTGATGACAATTACTTAAAATCTTCAAAAAAAAGTGAACTATGGCTATGGATCCTAATAACCACCCAACACTACTATAAACATTACATGATGAATAGGCCTTAACGCCCACTTTATGTTAGGGCCCAAGAATTGGCCCAACTTAAAATGGAACACTCCTATTACAAATATGGATCAACATTGGGCCCATTAGTTTTACATTTAGGCCCAAGCCCAAGAACCCAAAAATGAAAAAGTTGTTTACATGTCATTATTTTGATGCCAAATTCTTGGGCTAGTTGATGAAAGAGGAACCCTCATAAAATGAAGATCCAACTTCTTGGGCTTGACCCAATAGTTTTATCATTATTTTACTATTATTATTTCCTAATCTTGGTTGTTGGATGGGAACCATTTCAAAAGATGTGGAAGTAAGGAGAATGAAAAGGATGCATCTTATTTTTATTTTTCACTTTTTTTTTCCATGAATATTTTCTTTGACTCATCATTGTTGCACTTTTGAATGAAAGAAAGTTGGCATTATGGAAGGTTTTTCATAAAGTAATTCATGGGTTTTTTATGATGGCAACAATATGGATCATTTTTTTTGTTAAGTGGCTTACCCATTGATAGTTTTATTGCATTGAGGAATTGCTTGTAAGAGCATATAATTACTAATGTTATTTTCATTTGACCACTACATTTAAAAAGTCTTTTAAGAGATTGTAGTTGTAAGCCAATTTATGACATAAATTAAAGGTGGGGATGAAGAGTGGGGCAATATCAAGCACAATTGTTGATGACAAAGATTATGAAGTTCATGTTATAGGCCTTTTAATTTTGAAAGAAAAAATACCAAAGAAAAAGGCAATAGGAAAAAAAAACAAGGAAAACAACAATTGAAGGAAAAAGGTGTTGAAAAGAAGATAAGGAAATTTGGGGAGATTTAGATTTGCTCAAGATGATTTTTCTTCCTAATGAAATGAAGCCAAAATTTGTGAAGAATGTTCCAAAAAAGGTAAGATTCTTGAAACCTTATAAAATATTTTTTTTGTGAATGTGAAGGAGGAAATGCAAAAGTGTTAAAAATTCAACAAAACTACAATAGCCTTGGGTTAGGTTTGACATATTAAAAATGAATAATTAATTAAAAATGATTAAAAGATAATTATTAAAAAAATTGTTAGTTAAAAAATTTAATGAAATTCATTTGACAGATGTAATTTAAATGCATGGACGCACAAATGATGTTCACATTATGTTAAGATCAATATATGTCTATGTTGAGGATTTCCATGGAATTACTACAATTGTCTCGATCTGCAGTCCAATTTGTGGATTGTTCCTTGTGATCTAACTATTGTAATACGATGACCTCTTCCTTCAACTTCTATGTTGATGATGAAGGCAGTGTCATTATTGTTGTAGTTTCATGACTCCTAGATCGAGATGGCTCTTGCAATAGCACCTACTGCTCATTCTTTTGACCTGACAAATGTTGAACTTATTGCAACAGAAGAAAAACACATACCAGCTGATGGTGAGTAAGCAACTTGAATAATAAAAAAAGAATTCAGGATTAGAGCTTGTCAAGGAGGATGACTAGAAGACATGGTCAAACATGAGAAAAATTCATAGTTTAGAAGAAGAATTTTATTCACTTCAATTTTCAAGTTTTTTTTTTTGTTGGACAATGGTTTCAAACTAAACTTTCAATTTGTTGTAATCCAATGACAACACCTAGTAGTCATGTTTTAATTGTTTTTTTTCCTAGCAAACACATCTATTTTGGAACCAAACTACAACTTGCCATAGCTAAAGACCAAATTCCATGGCTAACTACATTTTTCTCTTTTGCTCCAACTTGTTATCTAGCTTGAATGTGAGCTATTTGTTCTTCGACTCCACAATATTATTGCTACTACTAGGACTAAAACACATGAACCACAATTCATCGACATCTACTATTGCCACACCATATTCCTCATCTTCTACTTCAAATAACAATTCCACCGGTAGCAAAAAAGAACAATTGCCAAACAAAAGATAGTCAAAAAGAGCTTGAAACTATTGACCACAACATTTAGTGTGCCCAATCACCACATCTTCCACATTACTTCCGAGTGCAACATGAACATTAAGAGTCACTGCTACACAAATCAAATCACACATGAGGAAGAAAGAATTCATTGTATGTCTCTTTACTGGTAAGTCAACATTCGGTAATTTTATAGAAGAAGTAGAAGAAGATTTTGTTGCTCCAAAACAAGCTTTTTTCTTTTTACATTTTTTGATCATTATAAGTGAGGAGCCTTACCTTGCCCATGTATGTGAAGGCATGACATTTCTTCACCTTGGGCATCTATGTGTGAAATCATGCTTGCTAAAGTTGTGCAACAAAGGATGACATTTTGTCATGTCTATTGAAGTTGCACGACAAATGGAGCCAAATTTCTAGGTTTTTTTGTTAGTCTCAAAGTGCATTTATCACATTTTTTGGCACTTCAACAACTTTTTTTCAAAAAAATCGTTTTAGGTTTTTAAGAATTATTTAATGTCAAACTTGACCTAAGGCTACAATATACTTGTTCATTAAAATTTATGGCATAGTGCATACACCTTCAACAAAACATGTAGCATTTGATCATAATACATGGATTAGTGTACCACGGCCTTCACTAGATTATTCATACATTCATTTTAAAATTTGTGAGGTTTTGTATGAAATGCACGGATGATCCAATGAATGTCATTGTATCCATACATTTCACTCAAAAGTAGATGTGATTTTGTTAGATTATTCAATACATGTATTGGTAATTTCAAATATCATGTGTTATGAGTTAAATTTTTGAACTCATTAATGATACTTATGATTAGGTTATATTTAGTGATACATTTATCATATGGTCATTTTTCTTAACTTTCACATTTCATGTCATTTTATGGTAAAAGCACACTAAACCCCCCAAAAATTGTAGTCGTACATATGATCTTTCTATAATTAATTTTTTTTGTAATGTATGAACATCACATCTTAGATTATTTTTGTTTATTTTAAGTATATATGATTAGCTTTAAACTTAGTCTAATCAATTATTTCAAGAAATCCAACAAACATTGAAAATTTTGAATGTATAAAATATTTAGTGACAAAATAATATATATTTTGAAAGTTTGAAAGTTTGAAAATTTGAATATATATTTCAAAACTAGGGTTGTGAATGGAATTCTTGGGTGAATTTTTTAATGGTGTATGATATTGGTATACATTAATTAAATATAAAATATTTTTTAAAATTAAAATTTTGGATGAAATTCCATTGAAAAAATGTGTTTTTTTGCAAAACTACATATTTAGAGAATACAAACTTTTGAATTTGTTGGTGTAACAAATATAATCATTAAGATGTTCAAATACACTTTTGTTAATGATATTTCTGCGATTCAAGCCTTCACACATGAGTACAATTACTTGCAAAAATGGTAGCTTCAATCTTGGGTTCTTTAAGAACTTGTGTGGCTTGTAAAGAAAGTTTAATTCTCTTTCAAAAATTGTAAGAAAGACAAAATGAATAATGGTGTGTTTAGAAAAGGATGACATGAATGTAAGTTTTATGAACAAATGGATGAATGTTGGTGTCAATGTGGGAGTGATGAAGTAGGTGATGACTTTAGTGAATGATTTTATTACTCCTAGAACACTAGAACAAATCTTGCATTTTGCATCTATCATTTGCAACTTGTTTCTAGTTATTCATGACATATGCAACTACAATCCCTACAGTTGCCCAAGACAAGTTGCATGCAACATACATTTACATGGCATGACAATATGTATAATTTGAATTTATTAATGCATCTATACGTATTTGTGCAATGTAGTTGCATAATTGCAACTTTATATGCAATTACAGTGCAATTTTGGGATGGGTGACACATGTTATGGGTTATGAGTTTAGGTTATGACATATGTCACTTTATTTTTCATTCAAATATCTATGTGACAAATGACACTAAATAATATAATTTGTTGAATTTTGTCCAATAGGATGGTGACACATGACATTTCAACTTTATTTCACTGTTTATTTTTATTAATAAATTAATAATATCTCAACCATCCAATAAAATATGATTGAATTTTGACATATGTCCATTTGTGAAAGCCAATCATATGTTGACATGTGGTAATTTTAAAAGCAGATTGATTTTTAATTAATTAAATAGGTAGGTAACTAGGTTGGTCATAGGTAGGTATGTCATAACTTGGTAGGTTGTAGGTAGGTAGGTTTAAAATAATTTAATTTTGTGTTTGAATTTAGTTTCTCTAGTCAAGCTTCTTTCATTGGTTCATCCCAAATGGCATTTGGTATTTGGTTTGTGAACAAGATTAATGTACATAAATAATGTGCATGCTTGGAATGTAGGAAAAAAATATGGGATAAAAAGAAAATTGTAGGTTCAATCAATGTAGTTGCGACCTACATGTAATTACAACCTAGTATTTATGTCATACTAACTTAGTTTACCTGCTAGCTATATTAATTATATTATAAATAATAAAAGTTAATAGGTAGTGATATTACAATATGATGATAATAATATTTAAAATTTAATAAATAATACATAATAAATATAATTAAAAATTTCTTAATAGTTATGATTATCTATAATAGGTAGTAATCAATAATAACATACTATTACATAATTTAAGCTAGGATACTTATAGATTAACTTGTGTAGTCTACTAGCCATAACTATATTAATATAATTAATAATAATAATAATTCAATAATAATGATAATAAATATAATTAAAATATGTTAAAATAACCATATATGACCTATTATGATCAACAATATTATAATACAATTATGTACCATAGGTTATGATATTTAATGGTTAAGTATTGTAGCCTATTGACCATAGATAATTTTACATAATATTAACAACTGTTTAGTTTAACCATGATTAGTTAAGTTTAGGTTCGTTTAACCCAAGTTTAGCCTTAGTAGTAGAATTATAATATTTTAATAAATATCCTATGTAAATATGTTGTGTATATTAACTTAGGTATATATTAGCTTAAGCTGTTATTTTTATAACACATGTTCACTTTGTACACCATTAGTTGCATGTTAGTTGCACACACAACCCTGTGACCCAAAAGTTATAGTTTACCAACTTTGTAATTACAAGCATAATCAATTTAGTTGCAAACAATAACTAATTGCATGTAATTGCATAGTGACTGGTTGTAAACAACATGATTTTTTCTAGTGTAAGTGACATGAAAAATTTATGAAATGATAAGACAAATAACATGGTATTTTGAAGATTGCACCACCATCAACAATTGCATAAGTGGTCACACAATGTAAATTGAAATTTCATGACCAAGTCCTTGGTATGTTTGTAAAAATGGTGGGAAATAACATTAACATGTTAAATTTTTTTGAAGAAAAAATGTTTTATTAGAACAAAGGGACCATCCAATGCACAGGTTCATATATTTTCTTTGATTGATTGTATTTTACCCTAATTTGGTATACTATTTAAATGTATCTTGAAAAGTCACTTTTTATTCTTCCTTCAATTTGGCTTTATAAAATGTCTTGGCCAACATTTCATAAACACGTATATAAAGGAAATCATTTTTTGTATATTTTCTATCCAAGATTATTTTTATTTTTAGTTTCTAGTATGGCATGAAATAATAAAAAATTAAGAAATAGTTTACTCAAATTGAAAATATCATAAATATATTCTACGTATACTTTCATAATTCATTTCTAAGCACCCTATTTAAATAAATTATAAATTATTATTATTTTCAATAAGGTAACACCTTGTATTTTTTCACACATCGCTTGGGAAAAAATGGAAGTAATTTCATGAATTCATGCAACACTTTCCTCATTTGTATTTCCTTACATTTTTTGATTGATTGGTTATTTTAAAAAAAAACAATTCCTTTGTGTCAAAATATGTTAATTGTTGTTCCTCTTTTTCATATTAATTTTATTTTGTCGATTAATGCCACAACCACCTATTTTGTTTGATTACATCTTTTGCCACTTGAAACATTTCCATGTTATGAAAATTCCTTAATAATTGATTGGTTTCATTTTTCAAATTTTCTTCTTCCTCATTTACCCAATACATGTCAAAATTGTTTCCATGGAATATGTAATAACATTCAAGGTGTGAAATCCTTGAAAATTGTATTCATTGATATATTATTTAACTAGTTGTGAGTCCCCTACAACTATACATATTAATGGTTCTACTATTTTGAAATCCATAAAGAAACTCTCAGTTAAATAATAGTCCATAATTTTTTACTTTGAAGATTCATAATTTATTTAATTTTATAAGTGATAGAATAAATATACATGCAACATACACATATTGAAATATTAAATCAAGTCCCTAAATTGGTACTTCCAAGATTTAGTATACATGTTATCTTGATCAATTATACCCACATAACAAAAATTGCATTTGTGATGTCCATATTGGTCAAGTGTAACTTGCATTGACCATGTGAGGAGTTCACATCACCATTGTACTCGCAACAGCTTTAAGCTATTGCCAAGCTTGAAATTTTCAAGCTTTGCAAGATCTAAACTTCAATCATGAGAAGAGCTTGAAGCTCCAAGCTCTCGCATTTTTTTCCCATGCAAACATCCATGGTGATAGACATCGCAGCACCCATTGCCAACCTTTGCCACTCCTGTACGAAACCTTAACTTGGCGTGGGGCTTGGCCCAAAATTTCATGGGACTTGCTTAAAAACAGTCTATTTCATCATTGGTGGGGTTGTGTTTTCACAATGACCACCTTTAGGAAATAGGCTTTCCCAGCGGAAGTGCTTTTGGAGCATGCTGGTGGAGATGCTCTCAAACAAATTCCTAGTGAATTTGAAGGGTAGCTTATATATGGGAATATCTTGAGAGGTATATTACACCTTGTCCTTTAAGGATCGCATGCTTGTTCCTTAAGAGTGAGAGGGATCTTATGTGTACTTATTGGCAAAAGAGCCTTTGCTTCCCGTGCCTTGTGAATTTGGCTGTGTTTTTTCTGGATGATTGCCACTTTGGCTACATCAAAAAATTGGCAAAAGGAAAGAGAAAAACACTACTACCTACCAATTACCACCTCTCACAGACCCCTCGTTTTGGGAATGCCACGACTCTGGGGCTTTTGCCCAACACAACAGGACTCCTTCCTTCCTTCCTTCCAAGTGATTTTTAAAGTGTCGAATGTCGCCGGATTCCGCTCTTGATTTGGATCTGGCTACTGGCTACCACACAGCTACAAATTTCAGGGAGGGTTTGAGGCCAAAAAAATCATCAGAACTGCTCTTTCGCCAGACTCGCACAAAGTAAGTATACCTGAACAAGTAGGTCTCCTGGCAAGTGTTAATGGCTGCCTGCTGAGGAACGAGGTCGCCATTAAAGCTATTCATCAGAATCCTTTAAAAGAAAACAACACTGCTTCCGACACCATGCACAATGATGCACATTCTGTCAGGTTCTTCAAGAACTTAGAAAAGCAATTCTCGTGTGGGTACACAAATGTCAATGAGAAAATTTAATGTTGTCATAAAAAGCTGGTGCTCAATAGTAGTACGAGCCATGTGTCTGTGTGTGTGTGTGTGTGTGCCTGCCTGCTTGCCTGCCTGGTTAGCAGATATTTAGGTCTACTTTTCCCTTGTGCGCATTAGTAATTACAAAAGCGTGTGTCCTGACCAACTTTGTGCTAAAGGATGTCCGCGGCCGCCTCTTAAATCTCTTGCCTCCAAGCCAATTCGCATTCGACGACACAAGTGAGAGAGTTTCATCAAAAAGTTTCCCCAACAATGGGAGACGCATTGATGCCCGGACACAGCTCTTGTTGTCGGGTATCTAGTGTCTTTCCAAAAGTAGTAAAGTGCGTGGACAACCGTTTCTGTGGTTTTTGGCTTAAAACATTAACAAACCGTTTCTGGGTTAACAGATGATGTCATTTTCTGGACCACTTTATAGACATAATCTTCCAGTGATGTTCATACAATCATAATAGTGACCAACACATATGCTGAACAAGAATTTGTTTTAAAAATGGTTGAATCTATGGAATGGTCTCACAATTGCCCAATTACATGAGGTGTGTCACCAAGCTTTGCCTTACCCAACATATTGGGCAAGCACTTGACCATTATGTTGGGCGAGTGTCCAAGCTTGCCCTAACGGACTTGCTTGGTGCTTTACCTAGCATAATGGGCAAGGGCTTGATCATTTTGTTGGGTGGTGTCCAAGCTTTGCCCTAACAGGCTTGCTTGGTGCCTTACCCAACATATTGGGGAAGCACTTGACCATCATGTTGGATGGGTGTCCAAGCTTGCCCCTAACGGGCTTGGTTGGCGCTACACCCAACATAATGGGCAAGGGCTTATCATATTGTTGGGTGGTGTCCAAGCTTGGCCTAACGGGCTTGCTTGATGCCTTACCCAACATTGGCAAGGGCTTGATCATTCTGTTGGGTGGGTGTCCAAGCTTGCCCTAATGGGCTTGGTTGGCACTTTACCCAACAGAATGGGCAAGGGCTTGTTCATATTGTTGGGCAGTGTCCAAGCTTGCCCTAACGGGCTTGCTTGGTGCCTTACCCAAACATATTCGGCAAGGGCTTGATCATTTTGTTGGGTGGATGTCCAAGCTTGCCCTAATGGGCTTGCTTGGTGCCTTCTCGGACATATTGGAAAAGGGCTTGATGATTTTGTTGGGTGCATCAATCTAGCACCTTACATAAACATAATGTGCAAGGGCTTGATGATTCTGTTGGGCGCATCACCAAGCTTGCCCTAATGTGCTTGCCTAACGCCTTGCCCAACATAATGGGTAAGGGCTTGATCATTCTTGAGTACAAACTGTAATCGCATAATGACTGTGCCTTTTACAGCAGCTTCAAACTTATAAAAAGCCTGCTTTATTGGATTTAATACTTTTCATCTAGATGCATAAAAGCCTGCTTTATTGGATTTATTACTTTTCATCTGGATGCATGGAACATGCCCATCCACCCATCATATGCACACATCACACTCCAGATGTCACTCACACATTGGGTATGTTAAAACCAAATTTTGATGCGCAAATCTTACACAGATACGTTTTCTCTCCCCTCTGAGCAGAGCCAATAAATCGCGTTGTGAGCATGTTTTCCACAAGGTGCAAGATGTGACTGATGAGAATGCTGCAAAAAACCACGCGGTATTAGGGAGATCATGTTTGAAGAGATGATGTGATCCATCTCTCATGGAAATGGTCTTCCCAGAGACAGTCCGGACTCCATTGCAGTGCAGTCGTAATGAGTGCAAGTGTATTTTAATCAATCTTCATTTTCTCAACATTGATTCAGTAGATTCCATGAATGAATGGGCAAGCACTAAACAAGAGCAAGGACTTAAATGTAGTGACATCTATATAGTTCAATATCTTGATGTTCTGGACATTGGTTTAAGCTTGCTCTATATGGGTTTCCATACTTACATATGCCCCAGTCACCGGTGCCCAGTTGTAGCTGTACCTACAGTACAGAGCAAATGCGTGCTTTAAATGCCGGCAGTGTGGTAGGTCACGTACTGGAGTTGAGCACTTAATGTTTCCTGGCGCTGATCACATTGTAATACCGGCTCCCAAGCTCCTTTCCATTCTCTTTCACTCTATGTGGGTTGTGTTCGCTGGAGACCTACAGGGAGCTTTAATAAAATCCCTCTCGTGCTGTATATGTCGTCTCAAAGTTTTGGACTGCAGCTGAGCTTCAATACTGCAATGTATGGTTCCAAGATGCAATGTGGTTTGAAGAAGCACAACAGTATCGTGCGGGCCTGATTTGTTCAGTAGTGTTTCCTCGTGTACTGCTACTGCTTGTGACGACCAGGCAACTCCTCTTAAGAGTGTGCGCAGCTGAAGTTGTATCTTCATCAAACGAATCACGTCAAGGTTTGTTTTTCTGACCCCTGTCACGCATCTATTTCGCTTAGTTGTGACCCCATACATTTCGCAAGGGAAAGGATGAGGGAAGAAATGATGGAGTCAGTTACACATTTGATCTTATACTGGTTCTGCTTGATCGTAATACTTGAACCAAGAAGTTGTAGCAAAGACAACACTTCTTCTGCATTAGTCGATTCTGTTCCTGGAAACTGTAGTAACTGTTGTTGCATATAATACTTCCTACTGATCTGCATTTTACTGATCCGCATTTTTTCACTGTACATGCGTACTCATTGACTTCATGACGCGGGGTGATTTGGGAACTGGGGAATCGCGCAGAATCGCAGAAGCTATGGATGCAGAAAGTTCGTTGTTCATTAGATTGATTAGCGTTTTGTTGTTGTGTACTGCGGCTCAAGTGTGGCCCATATTACCGGTGGCTTCCCAAGCCGTCCCCGCATCATTTTCCTTCGGAGACTCGTTAGGAGACCCCGGCAATAACAACTATATTGATAGTCTCTCAAAGGCAAA
>Ga0116231_10010960_pt1 | contig 14224 bp, 7 predicted proteins | sample S1TSphgellanicum_2_FD_89695 | JGI IMG/M metagenome (GOLD analysis project Ga0116231, IMG submission 89695) | Host-associated microbial communities from peat moss isolated from Minnesota, USA - S1T2_Fd - Sphagnum magellanicum MG | ecosystem: Host-associated > Plants > Peat moss > Unclassified... | reverse complement strand
GATGTTGGATATCTTTGCACTGTGGAGAATTCTCAATTCTTTCTTGGCTTCAAAGCTGATGATGCTAAGCTTGGAGCTTGCATCGAGATCTGTGACATTCTCTCTGGGTCCAAGCCTTTGTTCCTTCCATTCCTCCTGAGTCTCTTCTGCAGCTGTGCAGATGGCATGATCCTTACAAATGCTTTTCTCACAGTTCAGGTGTTCTCTCCAACTCTCTTGAGGCAACCGTGTGGTGGTGGTGCTCACAGTCACATGCACTCCACCATCTAGAGAAGTCGGATGCCCCCCACAGCTCTGTACCAAGGGGCCATGAATTGAAGGCGTGGAAATTACGAGAGAGAGAGCAGCTGTGGCTGAGAGTGCCTTCTTCTCTCTTGCATAATTTCCAGGACTGGCAGTCACAGGAGAATGATCTACTGTGGAACCACGGCTGGTTGAGAAGAGTTTTGACAAAAAGGCCGAGACAGAAGGATGTCGGGAAGAAGGGGCAGGAGCCTTTCTCAGCTAACTAAAGAAAAAAATGCTCACAACGCAGATCCCCAGAAACACATTCTTCACACACTTCTTTTCTAAAAATCTTCTTCTTCGCAAACCCTTAAAAGAATAGTAGTAGTAGTAGTAGTTCTAGTAGTAGTGGGCCTAGATCATCAGTCCACACAAAATGGGTTATGTGGGGACGGCGGCTCTTCTCCGATTTGGATTTGCTATTTGTGGCCAACACAGACAGACAGACATACACTCTTGGAAGACAGGTCCATAATATATAGGATGGGAAACGAATGACCAGCAGTTTTAGTTTTTTTTAGAAACTTTTAACTGGCCGCCCTGCCCTGCCCTGCCCTGCCCTGCCCTGCCCTGCCCTGCCCCTGCCCCTGCCCTGCCCTGTTTGTCGCCACAGACAAACAGACAGACACCATGTTTGCTTTTATATATAGGATGGTAGTCTTAAGATGGGTTATGTCCTATGATGACAACATTTCTGAAGGCATTTGGATGACAATAGAGCCTAGTCCTGATTCTAATGGAAAGGTGACAAGAAGTTTCAAATGGGATAACTTCTATGCTTAGGAAGTTAAATTTGGTCATCCAATCTTCAGAAAGATCATATAATTTCCATTGCTAAATATTGTACTTTTGGATCGTGAATTTACCTACTTGCATGTTGTTAATCATATGTTTACAATGGGACTTTAACCTTTCAGCATGTGATGTCTTTTCGTCCATTTGCACCATCATTGCTCTTCACTAGCTAAGTTGCAATCTCATCAAAATGTGAAATTTGATTTTTTCACCTTTAGGTTTAACAATTTTAGATTTGGGGTAGAGATGCCCATCACCAAACACCCATCCTTAGCCAAACATTGAATTAAACCACAAGTAGGTCGGTGAGAAAATGGTGTCCCACTTTTTACCATTCATTCTATACTTTATGACCAAATACACATTGAAAGAAATTTGTTCTTGACATTTTGCAATATTTTGGCTTACGATGTTTGTATTTATGTTTAATCATAGGTGTTATTTATAGCATTTCTTAAAGGTAAAAGGTCCATGGATATGAAGATTTCCATTTGGTGATAGGTTAAGAATTGTGGCAATTCAAGACACAAATATGCACACGAATTTGGAAATCATACATATCATGAAATTTGACGTGTTTGTGAAAGGGTCCTATTTGGGACTGGGTTTGTAAATTTCAAGTGTTTGGTGAAGGGCCTTATTTGGATCAAATTTATAGAATTTGGAGCTCATCACATGGCATCAATGTTTGGAAATGGGTTATTTGTCACATTACAATGCACATTATGCCCCCAAGAAAGCATACCCATGGGGGTTTAAATGTTTGGTTTAAGGTGTGACCTATGACATGTTTTCAAATTTAAAATTTAGGTTTTCATTATGTAGGGATGATGTGATATTATGTAAGGATGTTGTGACATTTTCATTATGTTTGATTTGGGGATTGTGAGGTTTAAATGTGCAAGTTGAAAAATATTTATTCAAATATTAGCAATAGACTACGATACTACTAAAGCAAGTCATGGAAAGTGAAAAGCAAAGCTATACCTACTCCAACAATTTCCCACCAAATCTATGGCATCAGAAATGGTTTTCTACATTGAATGTCACCATGTTTTCAACAAGCCATTCAACTACTTAGCCCAAAACTAAACATGTCTAGCTTGAAAAAAAATATCTTAAATGACTTCCAAGATTGTGTTAAGATATTGGTTCTTAGAGTATACATGTTAAGATCAAAAGTAGAGGATAAGATTTCAAAAGTTAAAATAGAAGATGAGATTTTAAAGGTTTGAGTAGGAGACAAGGAAATAAATTTAAAAGTAGAAGACCAATTTATTGAGTGCAAAATTCAATCCATAAACAAAGTGTACAAGGAAAGGTTTAGCAAATATTTATACTATTGTTGGATAGCTAAACATGTTATTTCACAAGTAGGGAAAAATACAAACAAAATACAAATATGCATATTTCAACATGCTCCAATCAACTATAACTTGATATTTACTCCCATAGCTAACAAAACAACAACAAATGAAAATCCAAAAGTGAGACAAATTTGCAAATTTCTTTGAGCTTATTTTGTAAACATGGCAAACAAACCATAGGTAGTTGAAACATACAACGATAAAACAAAGTTTTTGTTGTCCCAATCCCTTTTCAAGAAAAACAAGGAAACTATTGTTATGGGGCATAGGTGCATTCCCCCCATGTTTTGGAGGATAGGGCTAGGAGGATTAAAATAAGATGATGTTCAATCTAGGTTGCCAAAGATAGTTAGGCTTAGTGGAATAGTTAGCATAGGATGAAACAACACAAGATAAAGAGGGCCTAAACCAACCATTGTAGGATTAAGTAGCTCAAAACCAGGAAAACATCCCACTTGGTCGAGCAAGAAAATAGTGACCAACAATACCAACATGAAGGATTGTTGTAGCAACAAGAGGCAAATGGACAAATGATGCACTAAAGGAGACTATGGATGTAATAGAAAGAGGTGTGATTTCACTCAAAACAAGAAACAAGCTTTGAAACATTCCCTTGATTTCATTAATTGACCATTTAAATGGGAAGACATGATCCAAAAAAGTTGGTTCACTTTGAGTGATATCAAAGGAAGAAAAGACTATTGTATTGCAAGAATGTGAACTTTACATTACAACAACTCAAAACGAAGATGGTAAAAATCACACAAACTTGATTGACCCCATTTTAAAATGGGATGTTAAGAAATTCTTGGTGATATTGGTTTTAAACATGCATCTGTAATTGTTAATCCAACTTGCAAAGAGACAGGTTTGCAAAGCACAAGGCCTAACCACCAACACATGTAAATCGTTTTATCAAAACCTTGTGGCATATTGTACACTTAACACAAATATGAACTAGATCACATATGAAATTTTGACAAAACAAGATTCCAAGTAAAGTGATAATGAAGAACAAGAGTTTTGATAAGAAAAGGCTTGCACCAACTGTACAACACCATCCCCAAATCAGGAATGAGAACACATTATGGGAGGACAATCAAAGAGCCAGAACACAATCAAGAGGACCTTGGAGGAAGAGGAGATGGAAGTTCTTGTTGGAATGCATGGGAAGAAGGAAACTCCATTGAGCTAAGAGTTGGTTGAAAAGCTCAAGTAGATGTTGGTGTTCCAAGTGTTAGGGTTAAGAGAAAAATAGCAAACCCATCACCATAGATGTGTTTTACCTTAGCTGTTGGGCCATGATGAACATATTACATCAACTTTCATTTGGACTTGTAGGTCATCCATTTTGTCAAGGGTGTAACAAAGTACACTTGATCACTAGTGCTCCAAGTGTTTAGGGTTAGGAAAATAGTAGCAAACCCATCCCTGTAGATATGTTTTTACCTCTTTTCAATTTTGATTTAGGCCCTTGGGCCATGATGAACATATTTACATCAAATTTCAATTGAATTTGTAGTCCATCCAATTTGTCAAGGAGTGTAACAAAGTACTCTTGGTAACAATCTTGAGTTTCATCATAGTTTACTAGGCATTTGGTGACTATTGGTTCAAGTGTTTGATCAGATTTTTCTCCCACCTCAAAAGGTGTCTGACTTTGGGGAGCCATACCTCCCACATTTCTTAACCAAATTGGGTAATCTAAGCAGCTATGGGTGCACCCATTATTGGGCTACAAAATGTCTTTGGCCACCACCAGCATTCTGTTGCATGGCCTCTTCATGGGCAGATGGTGAAGGTGAAATATAAGTGCTCCACAACCAGTCCCAAGACGAGAATAGCTTGATGAAGTTGCAGAGAAGTCTCCACAACAATTAAAGGTAACATGACAATGAGTGCAGTCATAACCTCATGAGAGTTGCTCACAAGGTGACAGACCATCACCTTCATCACGAATGGCAGTGACGAGCTGCCATGACTATCCACCGAGTTCATCAGCTCCCAACAGTGGATGTAGATAAGCATATAATAATCTGCCCAAAAACTTGGGCAAACCATTATACACAATCTGCGTCCTGAGTTTCTGTTGCCTTTCCAGAAGTAATGGGAAGACTCAGACACGATGTTGGCTAGCACTCAAGAGACATTAGACAATGCTAATCAAAAAAGTCAATAGTATCCTCATTCAAGCTGCAACAAGCTTCTCAAGGGAAGAGCTTTTATTTCATTTTAGCATGTCCCTGTATATGCAAGCATCTATGCCTAAAAGACATAGAGGCCTATATAGACGTTAGTGGTTGGGGCCTCCTGCACCCTGAACATATCCTTCAAGCACACCACTGGTGATTACTTGGATGCAGAACATCCGCTAAAGCCACTAGAAAAAAGCTTGATGAAGTTGCAGAGAAATCTCCAAGACAAGAATAGTCAGGAGTTCTTTCTCTGGTACAAGCTGCACCCCTTCTGACCGGACTCACCACAGGACTGATCATGTCCAAATGGAAACTTAAGCCTCTTGTCTGACAGCCCGTGAGTCAGGAAAAACACAAAGCTCTGACTCTTTACATCTGAGCATTCCATGGCTGTGCAGCAACAAGGGTGGAGAGCCTGGAGAGTGGTCAGAACCAGTCACTTGTCCTGAGCTTCAAGCAACTCCCAACATTGCAAATGACAAGAAAAACTTGTTGCCCAATTCTGTGGCGAGATGATTCAAGAGCTACCTGCTAATATGCCAGTTCAACAACAAGAGTTTGATGTCTTCTTTGCCAAGCAGCACATTTAGCCTTCATCTTAAAGCAATCATTTTATTTGAAAAGGGAGTGGTGAATCATGCAGCAAGGGATGTTAACCAATTGAGCACAGCGTCATAAACAACAAATGTAATGGCAGCAGCTGGTGCCGCTTTAACAACAGACGGCAATGTGCCCTTATAAAGTCCCCTCCATCCCTCCTTCGCTGAAATCATCTGAATTGCATCCCATATGTTCTTATATTCTCTCGCTTGTATTCCAGCTCCATAACGTGGATGTCGAGCTAGCCCTTGTACCTGAAATAATCACCAAACACATCTCCTCTGTCAGAAGAATCTTACAAAAACAGATGTGCATCATTCTCTAGACCCTGAGTGCTGCCAGCTAGTAAGAGCAGTTCTTATCCCAACCAATTACCACACTACACAGGATATGTGCTCTATCAACAAGTGAACACAGTTATCTATGTGAGGGAAAAATAACCAACCACAGGTCCATACAGTGCAACCCAACACAGAAGTCAACTATCTGAGGGTGACTGGGAAGTGTCAACAGGATGGACATAGAATTATACCTGAAATCGCTTTTTGACCACATCAAGGGGATGGCAACATAACTTTGCACATAATCCAGCACTAAATCCACACAAAAAATGCTGACTGCCTGACAAACTTTCAGTTCCACCTCCACCTGACATCACTCTACTTTTATTTAATGCCTGCCAGTTACAAAGTCATACAGGATTATTTCAGCAGATCTCATAAGAACATTCAAGCTTCTACTTGAAATATTTTCATAGTACTAGAATTTCTTAATATTATGAAAAAGTCAAACTGAAAAGAATAGAGAATGCCCAATCATAAGGTTACAGATTTCAGATCTGACAACATAACAGCACCAAACAGCAAGTATGAAAGAAGAAGATCCCCAACCCTAAGGAAAAGACGAAACTAGACCATAAAACAAAATTGAGGAGTGGTTCAAATACAGCTATAATACATGTGTGCAGGGACCTTCAATAGACTTCATCAGTTCCTGGCAATGGGGGCAGGTTACTGTCAAGCATTAACCAATGTAAAGAGTTTCTGTCATTACCCACAGTAATGTGAAAACTCGGCCGTGATGCTGGCTAGCCCAATAGAGAAAGAGAAAACTGAAAGAACCCCAAGAAGAAAGAGATACAAAAAACCAAAGAGAAAGGTACAAGGCCAAGAAATGAAAAAACTCAAAAAAGAAAAGAGGAAGTAAACACAGAGAACAATGAGAGAAAGAAAATTATAGTATAAAGCTTCTTACATGAGAAAATCCATGAGTAACATCAACACTCTCATTCATCATGTAAGCAATTAGAAACAAAATGTCAAAGATGTAGGCCAGGGTCAGCTAAAGAATGCAAGTGGTTGGTGGGTATAAGGATGAGAAATGTTTCATCTAATTATGCAGTGCTAAACACAAACAGTGCAGATCATAGAGCACATACAGTAGTCCATCGCTTCAAAGCATCATAAGTCCCAAATTGTAGCCCAGCATATGGCACAATTTCTAGGAGTGATGGTGCAAGTCCTGCATACAATCCCCTCACTCCTTTTGTCCGCAATATCTCCACCAGTGCCGATCTTAAGTTTGGATACACCTGCTCAGATCACAAGCCCTTTTTCAACATTCACATGGGTTGCAACAGAATTAGCTTCTTCCCTGGGTCAATTCTGTGGAAGTTATGTCTCTTACATATAAGTCCAAGCATTACTAAGTAGCAACTCTATTGTGCAATAGGCATACAGGACCTGCAACAAGATTGTAAAAAGACCACAGTTTAAATTGTAGACACAATGAGGTAGAATCTTGGTTTCCCTCCAAAACTAGCAGACAGTTCCATGCACAATAGCAAGGTCAAGTCAATTCCAAAAATAAAGAACGACCAGGGACTCCAAACAATGGATGACAGAAGTCAATCATCAAATCTGCACAAAATGTGCACAAATTGACCAAAAGCTGCAGAACTAAGTTCAAAAGAACAGATAAGAGAGATGTGGCATTCAATAGACTAGTCGGGGAGAAAGCAAGAAGTTACCTTTGGCTCCCCTTGAGCTGCAAGGATGGTGCGAAGAAGGTCAAAGGGGTAGGAGGCAATTGTAGCAGCAGTTCCTGCTAATGACCCACCTATGAAGGACATCTTTGGACTCAGGCGCAAATGCTCATCTGGTCCCATATCCAGAGAAACCTTTTAAAACATCTTCACATACTAATATTGTCCTATATTACAGGCTCACCATTCAATGCAAGGTGAAATGGTGTACTGAAGATAGCTTCTCCAAGTGTTTTTTGCAAATCTCAAGACTCACTAGAACAAAAAATTGTTCTGTACCATGATACAGAAAAGTGCAAAAAAAAAAGACATCAAGACAAGATGAAAAACTCAACAGACAAAAAGAAACTTTCACTCCTTGCTTGCTTGAGCTCTTCACACACTAGATGGTACGACATGAAACCTTCTCTAGGAGAGCCAGAAACCAATGTCTTGAATTTTTGAATGACTACAAACTGGATAGCTGTATATGGCATCACCAACAGCAGTGCTGGAACATTCCCACGCCAAAATCCCTGCTCCAAAAACCCACCACAATTTTTTTTTTGTTTCCATAGCCTGGAAGATGTGCCATTTTGTTTTTTCATGCAGGTGCACACTCTACATTTGCTAATTTCTTCTGGAACTATGGGAGAATTTCACAATCCTCATCCCTAATTTGACAAGATCTGGCTTGCTGATGCCTTCATGGCAGTGATTGTTGACAAAGCAGTTGCAGTAACCTTAGCATCAAATCAACAGTCGTGTAATGGATAGAAGATTGGAAGGAAGATTGTTTTGTCATACTAACCAACAGTCCCTCTTCTCGAAAAATGTCTTGGATGGCTTGAGTCACTCCAGTGTACTTAGAAATTGCCTTTGCATCTGCACTGAAGAAATGGTGGCGTGTACTTGTTGGCTCCAGCTGCACCTGCCTTGCAAGACACCAACAAACTGTCTCCAGATCTTCAGTGCAATGCTTGCTCCCAAGTCAGATTCTTTCCAAATGCCAACCTCATGTCCTACCTATCCAGCACAAGACTCACTCACATGATGTTGACTACAAAACTGCAGTAGATTCATCAACAATCCCTAAACCCTAGAGATCATGCAGACACAGAAAACCCCATACAGCGTGTTGTAAGAAATTCAAAACCCTAGGATCCTCGAAATGCGAAAAAAAAAATCAACATAATCAGTAAGAATTCTCAGAAACACTAAACACGCGAAGGGAAACACCAAAGCAAGACAAAACTTCACACAGGAATTGGACCTGAAAGCGGATCTTGATGACATCCAGCGGAGAAACTATGGTTCTAGACACTCCGCCTGCCAGTGTCCCAGCTATGGCGTCCTCTGTGGCTCGGTGCATGACTCGCCCTCCCCCTACTTCCCCGTCCGTTTTCTGCATCTCCATCAGGTCCTCTCCTTCAATTTTTGTTCTGGAGTTATCTCGCGACTGCCTGCGGCATCCTCCTCTCCTTCTCTGATCTCCCGAGCGCCTCTTAGCTACGCACGTGATGCACGGCCCGTTGGGCTTGGTCACATCTCACACTCCATACATATGCGTGGTCGTCGAAGAAGAAGACATTGCAACGCGATCGGCGTGAGAGAGAACAGCACCCTTTGACCTGATTCTAGCAGCAGCCGCGCGGCCGGCAGGGCATATGATGGCACAGTTACAGTGCGCGGGAGATTCGCGGTGCACACAAACGTGCTCCATGGGAGCATCGTCGTTTGCATCATCTTTTGCACACAGGAGGTCACAAATCCCACTGGAGCCGATGGGCATGGTCATGCATTTGCCATGGTATGGAGATGTATGTCCCACAGATCTGCTTCCCTCACCTTTTTCCCCAATTTTACTGCATATTTGCCTGTCTGTCTGTCGTGCAGGTGTCATTAGAAAAACTCACGTAGTTGAAAGCTCATTCCTTGATGTTCCACTGCTACATTCCTCTTTGAAGACGGCAAAGAAAAGTTTCCTGCAACTGCTACAGATCAGGTAGATAAAGAGCCACAATGAACAAATGTATGGCTTGTGGTAACACAGATATGTAGGTGCAAAAGTTCTCATCAAAGAATGCCATGGAAAAAGAGAGAAGTGGAGCGGCAAATACATGCCCAGCAGTGGAGCTCTCAGGCAACAACATGGTTTTGTTGATGGTACCATTTGTTAAAGCTTGTTTTCAATTTTCAATTTTTTTGAAAATAATATAACTAGTGTTGAAGCTGCCAAGGTAATAGGGTATCATGTATCATCTCACTCAAAGGTATAGCCAAAGGAGTCTCATAAATTGTTCGGGAACTTTTTCAGGAGAATTCTGCAACAGCAAATGTGCACATTTCAATTCTCCACTATCAGCTTGATAGTGTTGTTCAGGAAAATCTACAACAGGTTAATTTCAATCACAATCCGTTGCCCTTTTCTAACTATTTGTCTTCACAAACCATCAAATTGTCTGTTTGAATCGAGTTTGAGTGTTTTGTATAGGAGAAGGGTCTAAGTACATGCCCCTCCATGATTTGAGATATGGCCGAGTCCAGTAGGTCGAGGGAACAGGTCGAAAATCATGGAAGGGCCTGTACTTAGGTCCTTTTCCTATGCAAAGGAGAGCTGAGATTCTTTCACCTTTTAGAAATAGTGCCAAGCTAGCTGGTCGTAAGATCCCAATACACCCTGGCTGGTCCACCACAGAAGATCCCACTTGCTGAAAAGAGGTTTCTTCAAGCAGGTAAGGGAGCTGAAAACACAAAGGAAAAATCCAGGCAGTGCTTTACATATGTGAGACGACTTCTACTACCTGATTCTGAAGCAAAATAAATCAACCACCACATAAAAAATTTTAATTTATTATTATTATTATTATTATTTTCTTTGAGAAAGTGTGTGGCATTCATTGGAATTACTATACACTTCATTCAAATGTATGGATTTTTTTTTCCATATTCTTTACCATGTGCCATACACTGTTCCACACAATGTATAGATTTTCTTTCTACACTCTTTATCCATGTGCCATTCAATATGTAGGCAATTTGTGGATTTTTTAACAACTGTCATATTTTATTGTAATTTAGTATGGCATCTATTCTGGTTTTTGAATATTGGTATTATGAAAGTTCATGTGTTGCGAGTTAAATTTTTTTACTCATAAGTTATAATATAATTATGTTTAAGGTATAAACATTGATATGCTTATCATTACATGTATGGTCATTTTTTTAACCTTCACTTTTGGTGTCATTTTACTCATAAACATTTTGAGAAGAATATTTTGAGAGTCAATTTTTATTCTTTCATTTGATTTGTAACACTTGATGTTAGGTCAATATTAGCATCCAATTTAGAATGAAGTTAGTTTTCTAGTTGATGATTATCACTTCAAAGACCAACAATTTAACAAGTGTGAAAAAATTAATGTACTTGAAAAGCACCACCAAAATGTTACGTGGTGGTTCTTAACTTTGAGTACAAGCTCTTTTGGATTTTGTGGGAGATGAAAGGTAAGTCCCAATCTTATTTCAATATATTATTTTTTAGTGTGTATATGATTTTGAGGAATAGCCTCAAATCTTTCTTTTTTAATGTGTTGGATTTTGGGGACTAAGTAGCCAAACCCCTTTCATTATATATTTATTTAATGCAGGGAAATTGCTTTTGTGAGAATGTGCCTAAATTAAATAAATAAATTTCAAAATCATCATGATTCTGAAATATACAAGTAATCAAAAAATGGGATTGTTTGTCCAAATTTTAGAAATCACCCAACATTGATAACAATTTGTGTTCAAGTAATAATTTACAATATGTACTAGCAAGAGTGTGATTTTTTTTTTTAAATCTCATGTTTTGTAGTATGAGAGGTAAAACCAAGAATAAAGGTCTACAATTTTTATAAATATTTGAATAATACTTGAAAAAAAATTTCATATGTTATATGATTTGTGACAATTTTCATTTAAATAGTCTCCATTGTTCATCCCCAATAAGTTGATTCATTAGTTCTTTTGCTTTCAAAATAATCATGGTGTAATGTGGAAGTGCAGCCTGTGAAATAGGTTTTAATGTTTAAAGTTTAAGATGTTTTGAATTTAGAATTTAAAATACAAATTTGAATGGAGGATGAAAATGTCAATTCACATGATGCATCTTTTTATCCGATTAATTTTGATGAGGTTTTGAATCACAATTCATAATTGGGGGATGTCTTGAGCAACAACTCTTTTTTTTGAAGTGTCAAATATTGATGAAACATAGTTTTGTCCCTTCAATTTTGAATTCGACATTTATATCAATGAAACAATTGTAAAAATCATGAATTGGAAAAGATTTTTGAAACTTTGAATTAACTTCATGTGATGATGATGTTTTTATCTTGTTCAGTTTTTTAACATAATAATGTAAATTACAATGTTAAGTTCATTGTAACAAGTAAAGAACTTATGATGAAATGTTTTGGAATATGTTGAACATGAAACACCCTCCTCATTCCAAATGAATTGATAATCAATGTTTTGTGTTGTATGCACGAACCTTTGGTGACTCTATGTAATTTGTTTAATATTAGTTATTGTAAATGCTCAAATAACTCTTTGAACCTTCTTCATTTTCTTGATTAGTTACAATTCATTTTCAAAGCTCATTAGGTTTGATCTTGATCTTTATGTTGGTGGTTCATGACTCCTTGTTATTTGCAAATGCATCATTTATTTTTAAACATCTTTTTCGTGATTAATTCCTTAACAAAATTAGTCTCAAAACAAGTAAAAAATTGGGATATTTGATTATTTTCATTGCCCCTTCCACAACTAATGCCTATGTTGATGGATTTTCTTTGACAATCCTTTAATTCCCATAATATATTTATCATGATGATCTTTTTCATTTGGGTTAGTTTGTCCTAGAATTTAAAATATATAAAAACCCAAGTTGTATTCGTAAAACTCTACCCAACAAAAACAATAGATGGTCTTGCAACAAAAGGCGGCCATCTATGATAGAAAGTACATCAAGTCTTGCATTGCACTCTTTTCCTAGGCCTAGCTCTAGCTCTAGCACTACATGCCATGGGACATTGAAACCATCGTTAGTACTTATTAATACATTTACAAATACCCAACTGAATATGCCCAATGACTAAGACCTAGATGTTGCAATCTAAGAGTGTTGCCACCATGCTAGCAAACAAGAGAGTTTTGTGAAGGATTGGGAAGCTTTGTTAAGTGCAAAAGTAAATCTTAGCATAAAAAAGAATGCCTTTAAAATAGACAATTTGAAAATAGCTAAAGAGTGTGAAGTGATTTGAAATACATTATTCAACGCTAGAATTAAAAAGTTGCTAGACTTATAACTAGTAGTCTAGCTACCCTAAATAGATGATTGTGCTTCTCTTTTATGGAATCAAAACATTTCATAAACTTAAAACCTAAAACCATAGACTTTCAAACCTAAACCACCCAAAGTAAACAAGCTTTGTAACAAGCTCAAACCCTCTTCTAAAAAAACAAACAAACCAACCAACAAAAAACCAACCTGATACCATAATATAAGGGCAACTTCAACAAATGGTTGTCGAATAATTAATTAATTCCAAAAAACTCCATGTTGACAAATTGGAAATTTTCAACATTTTGTTTGCATTCCTAAGTTCCATCTCTGTCTCTTTCTCTTGATCAGTGCTTAAGAACAGTTATGAGATATTGGATCTCCAATTCAAACACATGATAATTCCAATAAAGAAAGAACAGTATCTGAATGGACTTGCCAAACAGCAGCTTTCCTTGATGGAGTCAAAGACAGATTCATCTTCAACTTCTTCCCATGCTTCCCAATCAGATTTGCCTGTACTTTGTAGCATTCACTCCAATTTTGACACTGGTATCTGCTGTTGGGGGTGTACAGTTTGCAACTAAAAAGTATAGATGCAGCACCACTCAAGCATGATGGTTGAGTGATGCTGCAGTATGGCTCCTGTGCATCTATCTTCTGCACAAAAATTACAGGAACCTCTTGCTTGACCATTGTTGAAATGGGGTGATGTTTCAATACATGGGGCCAAGTTTCAGGATGGGGAGGGATGTGCTTGGATATCTCCCTTAGATCTGCATCAGCAAAGCTAGTAGTACATGTGGGAGCCATGTGGTCTTCCCTGCCTCTTGCTATTATATTACCCAAAAGCTGCAAAGAGATTGTGCCTTTCCTTCTTGTTTAGATGCTCCCACTGTTGCAGCTTGTAGCAGCGGCAACAATTAGGTTTGCTCGTAATCCTCATGCCATCTCCCAGCCAGTTGTTCCTCTAGAACCCCTGATGACTAAGGACTGCTCCTGGCTGACATCTTAGTTGCAAGTTTCCTTTTTTTGACTCTTGCATGTGTGGCAAAAGTCATGTAAAGGCTGTAGTTCTATACTACAAAAGGGAAAGGAGCTGTCCAGTTCATGAAATCAAGAGTTGAAGGAGTTGCTGTAACTAGGAAAAGTAGAACGAAGTCTTGGAACATGAAAATCCAACAGATCAAAGTCGATGACAAAAGTCGCAATGATTTGGTATGTTCTTTGATGTGCTATTTGCGAGCACATCAATTTGCCACTACAATTTGTGATATAAATCTTGGTAGCTGGCACAAAGGGAGCAGATCAACCTGGTGAAGGGAGAAGCATCAATTTTGTCCAACAAAAATTGGGCCTTCTAGACAGCCATTGCAATGAGATCCCCTGCCTCTCACGCTATGGACGGTGTTGTTGAACTGTGGAATTGACTATAGGTTTGGAATATATCCCTGTTCTGGATGGGGTGTGTCCTTGAAAGATCAAACTTTTGGAAGTTCTCTGGCCTTTTTCTTCTCTTTTCTGTGTTTTTCCTTGTGGGGTTTCTTGTTTCTGTCTTCCACCTTGCTTCATCTCCTCCTCATCTTTCAGGATTGTTCAGCCAGCCAGCATCACGGCTGCTGAGGATGTT